>Ga0315906_10001346_pt1 | contig 36660 bp, 28 predicted proteins | sample LakEriMetagenome_4_FD_203526 | JGI IMG/M metagenome (GOLD analysis project Ga0315906, IMG submission 203526) | Freshwater fungal communities from buoy surface, Lake Erie, Ohio, United States - Buoy 2 MA122 | ecosystem: Environmental > Aquatic > Freshwater > Lake > Lake biofilm | place: USA... | reverse complement strand
GCTCTTGGCTGTTCCGATGCGTCCGCAATCTAGCTTTCAACTACATCCGCGATAACAAGCGAAACACCCCTCTCGAAACTATTTCAGAATTTTCCAAAGAACTCGAAGCCCCAACTCCTGAAGCTGATAGCTCACTCAGCAAAATGGAAGCCATAGGCACTCTCCAACTCCTCATTTCCGAACTCCCCGAACCCGACAAAACCCTCGTCTCCCTCAAATACCTCTCCGGTCTCCGCTACGAAGAAATCGCCCACCAAACCAATCTCAGCGTCTCAAACGTCGGCTACAAACTCCACCACATCCTAAAATCCCTAGCCACATCACTTCGTCACCTAGGCATCGAAACAGCCGAAGGCTGAAAACTTTAAACTCTAAATTTTAAATCTCAAATTTCTGACACAGATCACTCGGCATTTGCCACTCCATACCATGAAAGACCTTCACACAGTCCCTAACGAAAACCTCGAAGCCCGTATCACTGCGTGGGTTCTTGGCGAAGCGTCTTCCTTCGAAGCCGCCGAGCTTGAAGTGATCTGCGCTGCCGACCCCGAACTCCAGCTTTTCCTCAGCCGCACCAAAGCCATACATTCCCTCATGCTCGAAACACCGCCTTCCACATCCGATCACTTCTGGAAACTCTCCCCAACCAAACGCGAGAAGCTCGACCCCATCATCGGCCCTAACAACTCATCCCGCGCAATTGAGAATTCTGTTATCCCCCGCGCCACTTACCGTACAATTTTCGGAATCGCAGCCGTTCTGACCATAACCCTTTTCATCAAACAGTTTATCTTTTCTCCTTCTAAAGAGCTGCCACTCACGATGGCTTCTGCAAGTTCCGAGTCGAATTCGGAAATACCGGCAACAAGTAGAATGAACATCGACTCACTCAATGAGGATTTGGCATACCAAGAGAAAAATTTCGAATTTTCATCTTCCGCCGCAAAAGCAGCCTCTCCAGCAGAAGAACCAAAAGGAGAAGCCGATAACTCCATCGCAAAACTGGACAAGAGCAATCTCCCGCCGGATGACGCGGGTGGCTATCCCCGATCAAATGCTTTATCAGTAAGATCCATGGATTTGGCTGATAGAAAAGATTTGGACATGCACCAGAAATCAGCAAGCGGCGCTGCTCGCTTTGGCAAAAAAGGTAAAGAAAATCTATCAGCCCCCCCAGTGGATTCAGATGCGTCAGCTTTAGCTGATTCATTGGCCTTGAACGATCGACCGCTAAAACCCAAATCGTTGTATCCATCGGATACAGAAACTACATCCGAGAAAAAAACCTCATCCGCAATCGCGCCAGTAGCAACGAGTATGGCAGGCGAGCTGAGTAAATCCAATCCCCAGAAACGATCACCCTCAACTGACGTAACCGCGGGTTTATCTATAGAGGGCTCTGAGGCTTCTATATCGCCGGCGCAAGCAATAGAAGTCGAACTCGAGCGAGACGATACAGGAAAAGATGCCGCACTGAAAAAACGCGAACTCCTTTCCTCCCACTCCACGGTCGCGAAATTCATCGGCATCAAAGACCATGAATGCTTGGGTAAAACAAGTTTATGCCCGGTTCGATGTGGTCATTCCGGCAAACTCGCCACCTTCGAGATCATCGAATACCTCGATTATCAAAAAACCGGTGAATACGGCGACCCCAAACAAACCAGTTTCCAAGTCCTCATCAGAGACAATCTAGGAAAGGCAAAAATTCCCGCCGAAATCCTCTCCATCATCGAATCCCTCAAAACTGATACCAAAGTCAAACTCTCCTGGAATCACGACTACGTCACCAGAGACAAAACCAGCTCCCCCGAACGCCCAATCACCAAAATCGAAGCTGAGCAATAACTCAAAAGTCAAAGCGGTTAAGACTTCATGTTATTGGATCATATTAGCTATTGCTCGCTCTGCTTGGTTGATTTTTGATTTTAAAAGGGATGAATCATCCTCCTTGACTCTCCCCTTAATCCCCAAACACCCTGCGGCGCACCCATGTTCCTAATCTCCATTCCCGCCCTGCAGCGCAACACCGCGATTTTACGCGAGGTGGCGGATCAGGCGGGTTGTAAAATCATCCTAGCTCTCAAGGGATTTTCGTGTTGGAAAGCATTTCCTCACCTCACCAAAGACCTCGACGGCTGCTGTGCGTCCGGGCTCTGGGAAGCGATGCTTGCGAAAGAACATTTTGGCAAACATATCATCACCTACTCTCCTGCTTACGATGAGGAAGACATCGATCAACTGTTAGAGTTCACCCATCACCTCGATTTCAATTCCCTCTCCCAATGGTTCCGCTTTCGGGAAAAAATCTTCGCTCATCCTCGTTTCATCAGCGGCGAGGTGGTTTGCGGACTGCGCATCAATCCGGAACACTCAACCGGCCGAACTCCCATTTATGATCCCTGCGTTCCGGGATCCCGCCTCGGCGTCACTGCGGATCATCTGGTCGGCGCTGATCTAACCGGTATCTCCGGCCTGCACTTTCACACACTCTGTGAACAAAACTCACCCGATCTCGAATCCACACTCCAAGCGGTCGACGAAAAATTCGGCGACCTGCTCCGCTCCGAACATATCACCTATCTCAACATGGGCGGCGGACATTGGATCACCAAACCCTTTTACGATAGAGACCGACTCGTCCGCCTCGTGCAACAAGCGAAGGAAAAATATAAGGTCGAAGTCTGGCTCGAACCCGGCGAAGCCGTCGCCATTCACACTGGCGTGCTCCGCTCTACGGTCATGGATGTATTTGAATCCGCAGGTCACAAACTCGCCATACTCGACATCTCTGCTACCGCACACATGCCCGATGTCATCGAAATGCCCTACAGGCCTGATGTGTATCTGGTGGAGAAGTCAGAGGCCAGAGGTCAGAAACCAGAAGCCAGAGACCAGAGCCCAGCGGTCACTATGAATGGCGAGCATTATATCGCCGCCACCGACCCCCAATCTCCCAATCCCCCAATCCCCCAATCTCTCTTCACCTACCGCCTCGGCGGCCCGACCTGCCTGGCTGGCGACGTCATTGGCGACTACACGTTCCCCCGCGAACTCCGGGCTGGAGACACATTGGTTTTCGATGACATGGCCCATTACACCATGGTGAAAACCACCACTTTTAACGGGGTTAAGCACCCATCCATCGCCTTACTTCACGAAAATGGCGAAATCGAAACCCTCCGAACCTTCGGATATCCAGACTTTCGTGACCGACTTTCATGAAATATCTTTACCCAAGCCCCCGTAAACACTGATATTCCGCCAGCAAGCAACTGCTTCTTGTCGCTTGCACCAAGCCCTTTTCTCAATTACCCTACCTACATGAGCACTTTATTCCTCGGCTTCCTAGGTCCTATCGGTGGACCTGAAATGATCATGATCTTTGTCGTGATTCTTCTCCTCTTCGGTGCCAAGAAACTTCCTGAACTTGCACGCGGTGTCGGCAAGAGCATGGGTGAGTTCAAAAAAGCCCGTGAAGATTTTGAGCGTGAAATCACACGCACTGAAGATGAGGTCGTCCGTGACAAGCAAGCAGCTGAAAAAAGCGCGCGTGTCAAACCCGCCACCAACAACGAATCTCACGACGCTTAACCCCCAAGCATCAGCCATATCGGGCTGATGTCGCATCCCTCCCCTCTCACATGCGCAAGTCTTCTCTCTGGCTGCGCTTCGCCTATTGCCTGGGCGCGACCCTCCTGATTTTTACAGCGACTTGGTTTTTTCAGCGCGCCGAAACCCCACCTTGGAGACAAGAACTCCAAAAAATCTCGCCGCTCACAGAATCGGTCACCCAGGCAAATCATCCCCGCTCCAAACGAACCACAACCGCGGCGTTTCGGTTCGTTACTTACAATCTTAAAAACTGGCTCACCTCCAGTCAGAATCCAGAAAAATCCAACGAATCAAAAAACGCCATCGTTGAAATTCTCATCGCTAGCGACGCGGATATCATCGGCCTCTCAGAAATCGGCAGCGAAGCGGATGTTCTGGAAATCCAAAAGCTTCTCAAACAAACAGGCAAAGATCTCCCTCATTTTTATCACACGGGCGGAACCGATCCTATACGCCATCTCGCCATCCTATCTCGCTTTCCCATCGTTTCCACAACCCAGCCAGAAATCACGATCACAGGCACAGAACATTCCATGCTGCGCGGGATTCTCGATGCATCCATTCAAATCCAAGACCAAACCATCCGATTCATTGGAATCCACCTAAAATCCAAACGCATCGTCCCAGACTACGATCAAGAAGAAATCCGTATTCATGAAGCAGAACATGTTAGAAAATACATCGATTCTATTTTCTCAAAAAATCCAGAGACTCACCTGATCGCTTACGGAGATTTCAACGATCACATCGAAAGCCTAAGCACCAAGACGATTCTTGGCAACTACCGCAGCCAAAACCACCTAACACCCATCCACATATCAGATCAAAACGGAGATAATTGGACCCATTATTTCGGCTCACAAGACAGCTACAGCCGAATCGATTTTATCACCGTCTCGAAATCCCTCAAACCAATCATCAATCAGAAAAAATCCCGCATCATCACCACCCCAAACTGGCAAAAAGCTTCCGACCACCGCGCGATCATGGTAAGTTTTGATTAGTTCAATTAATCACTGATGACAGATGAATACAGAAGGCGAATATGCAGTATCTAAGAATCTCAAATTACACCGTTGGGGGTCTTTGATTCTGGTGATGATATGCGCTCCTATCTACCTGTCTCGTTTCGGGTCTTATATAACCATTCGCCGTTTTGTAGCATTAATTTTCCCATTAGCTCTGATATGGTATGCTGAACAACTCTCAGTCTGGGCCATACGTGACAGCGGAGGTTGGTTGAACGCGAGTAACTCAGACACTTGGACTCGGATATTCGGATGGTTAATACTGATTATCTCGCTTGGAATCCATGCCTTCGTTTACTTTTACTATCAGACTCAGATTATATAGTGACAAACTACGGATCTCCCTCCCGTCTACGACTGCCGGAAATCTCCGCCACATCTCAAAAACCCCCACTTGTCAGGGGGCTTTGATCCGTTCAGCTGTCTTCTTCATTCAAAAATTAAACCTCAACAACGCTTTGTGAGCATTAGCGAACATCCATACCTAGACAAAGTCCTTGTCGCCTGGACGGAGGCAACGTAGTCAATCATCAATCGTAAATAAAACCGAACCACCCAAACGCTCACTCCACGAAGAGATTGACGATTGATGATTGAGGATTTTTGAATGTTGATTTGGAAGAAATAAATCCGCCGCCACATCCCAAAAACCCCCACTTGTCAGGGGGCTTCGATCAGCCTAGGCTTCACATATTCAAAAAAGCCCCGATTTATAAAATCGGCAGCAAGCTATTCTTATAGCTCACATCCATCTTTTAGCTCCTTTAGAAAAATTTCCCATGCGCGATCATATCTTAGAACTCTTCCGAAACAATCCGGACTACCCCTTTTCCAAAACTCAAATCGCTAAGAAGCTAAACATTCCCGGTGAGCGAAAAGGTGAAATGAGTGGAATCCTCATCGATCTCACTACCGCCAAGCTCATCACCCTTGGTAAAAAGAATCTCTACATACTACCATCGCCTCCTGAGATCAAAACCAAACCTGTTGAGCAAAAAACTGCTCCTGCCAAACCCGCCCCCAAAGGCTCACTCACCGGCTCAATCAAATTCCTCCCCAACGGCCACGCCTTTTTCTATCCCATCATCGGCGATCCCGAAAACGAAGCTGCGGGAATCGATTTCAAAATCCACTCTCGGATTTTCATACCTCGCGATAAAACCAAAACCTCACTCGATGGTGACAGCGTCCGCATCAAAACCTCCGCGCCATCTTCCAAACCTCGCCAACGTGGCCCCGTTCCTGACGACCAAGAAATGCGCGGCGAAGTCATAGACGTCATCTCCCGCCGCTCCGGCCGCATCGTTGGCATCTATAGAAAGAAAGCCAACTTCTCATGGGTCGAGACCGATGACAAAGCTCTCGAAGGCCGCATCAACATCACGGGAGACACCACCGCAGAACCCGGTCAAATGGTCGTGGTCGATCTCGAGAAATGGGACAATCCCAACACCGATCCCATCGGCCGCATTATCGAAGTGCTCGGTTGGCCAGGTGATGCTGGCGTGGACATCCTTTCGACTATCGCTCGCTTCGGCTTGCGCACCTCGTTTCCTGAAGATGTCCTCCGTGAAGCCCGTGCGGTTCCAGAAGAAATCCCCGCACAAGAAATCGCCCGCCGTCACGATCATCGTAGTAAACTCGTCATCACCATCGACCCCGCAGATGCGAAAGACCATGACGATGCGATCTTCATCGCCAAAACCAAAAGCGGCGGTTGGTTGTTAGAAGTCCACATCGCCGATGTTTCCCATTACATCAAACCGGGCGCACCCATGGACAAGGAAGCCGTTGAGCGCGGCAACTCCACTTACCTTGTCGATCGAGTCCTACCCATGCTCCCCACCGAACTCTCTAACGGAATCTGCTCTCTCAAACCAAACGTCGATCGCCTAACCAAATGCGCGATCATGGAAATTTCCGCCGACGGCCATATCCTCAACACCAAGTTTGTCGATGCCGTGATCCACTCCCGCGCCAAGCTTTCCTACGAACAAGCCCAAGCCATTCTCGATGGCAAAGCCGCTCCCGAAGGTTCCGACCCCACCCTCTCTGGATCGGTCAAAGAAGCATGGAAAATGGCTTCGTTGCTGCGCAAAAACCGTTTCTTAAACGGCGCCCTCGATCTGGAAATGCCTGAAATCAAAATCAAGCTCGATGAAAACGGCCGCGCTTGCGAAGCCCATCAGGTGATCCACACCGAGTCTCATCAACTCATCGAGGAATGCATGCTCATCGCCAACCAAGCGGTCGCAAAAATCCTCCGCGAGCGTTCGAAACCTTCCATTTTCCGCATCCACGAAGATCCCGATCCATCACGCTTAGACGATTACGCGGAAACCGCCAAACAACACGGCTACCAACCCGGTGATCTCAGCAACCGCTCCCACATCCAAGCCTTGTTAGATTCATCCAAAGGCACCGCCGAGGAGCACACGATCAAGCTCGGCCTGTTGAAGTCGCTCAAACGCGCTGCCTACGCCGCCGATCCTATCGGTCACTACGGACTCGCCAAAACCGACTACACCCATTTCACCTCGCCCATCCGTCGCTACGCCGACCTCATTGTCCATCGCTCGCTGCAAGCGTTTCTGGAAAACGCCCCGAAGAATGCGGATCGTACTCCATCGCAAGCCGATCTTCGCGATATCGCTCGCCACATCTCGGATACCGAACGTAATTCTGCGGAGGCCGAATCCGAAACGAAACAAATCAAACTCCTCGAATACCTCGAACTCATCGCATCCACCGATCTTTCCAAAGACGATGGCGAAGAAACGACTTTCGATGGTGTGATCACCGATGTCCGCGCCATGGGTCTGATGGTTGAAATTCCAGAGATGAGCATCCGCGGTGTGGTCAAACGGGAAGATCTCCCACGCTCCACCAACTGGCGCTTCGAGGCTCACAACATGGCTTGGACATCCTTCGACGGCCGCCGTCTCGCGCTCGGCATGAAATTACCGCTCCGCATCGTTTCCATTGATAAGATCAAACGTTTCGTCGACTTCGCCGTCGCCGGCCCACCAACCACCGAAGGCGTGAAAATTCCTGTTAGATCCACACCACCCATTGGCTTCAAAGCTAACAAAGGTCACGGCTCCAAAAAACCTTCACCAAAACCCGCCTCACACGCAGGCCCGCAAAAAAATACCCATCGCCCTTCAAAAGGAGGCGGAAGCAAGCGTAAAAAGCGTAGGTAAAAAAATCCTCTTTTTCTTCATTCAAAAATCCAAAATCAACAACGCTTAATCCGACCAACCAAACCGCACCTCTCCCAAAATTGATTGACGATTGATGAATTACAATTGTTGATTTTTGATTTAAAATTCACTCTTCACTCTTCACTCTTCACTCTTAATCATTCACCTCCCCTCTGCTCAGAAGGCCGCCAGCCGACCCACTTTTTATACGTATTCGAAAACGTCGATACACTCTCGAATCCCACTTCCCTCGCGATATATTCCACTTTGTCATCTGTGACTGACAGCAAATGTTGTGCTTTGTGGAGTCGTAAAAATGTTAGATGTTGCATCGGGCTCCGACCCAATTCCTTCTGACAGACCCTGCGTAAATGCTCTCCGCTCATGCGTGCGAGTTTCGCAATCTCCGCCAACGTCCAATTGCGCGAGAGTTGCGCCTCAACTTTTCTCCAAACTTCCCACAACCGTGGATCTTGCCGATGCGGCTGAGCGAAACGAACCACGTATTGGTGAATCAATTCACTCCAATGATGCAGCAATGCCGGTGCAGCGTCTCCTCCCGCTTCCAAATACAAACCATCAATCGCTGCCTGCAAAGATCCACTGGCAAACGCTCCGATCACGGGAGACTCCGATGAAATGATAGGATGCACCTCGCGGGATTCATCATAACGCACCCACGCGAATTTCCATGATTTGCCTGGCAAACATTTCATCGCGTTCATCATGAACGGCGGCTGCAAACACGCTTGATTCGTACGAATCTTTTTCCATCCACCATTCACCAAAACCACGCCTTCACCCTCAACACACGCGATCATGAACGTCCCACCCAAATTCGTGCGCACAATTTCAAATGGAGCCGCAGCATCCATAATCCCCACATGTGAAATATGATGTTGCTGCAGAAGCGGGCAAAAATGACTCCATTTCATCCATGAACGAGCATCATCAGCAGTCGCCCGCGCCACCCGATAACGAGTCGCCGGACCAAACACTTGGATATCCCGTTTCGGATTGATATCGATTTTATTTTTCAATCTGATGAGAGTTCAAACCTTTCTCCCACCCACGTCAACTCAGAGAGTTTATGATAAGAAAAATGAAAATTCTGAACCACAATCGAAGCTTAGCTGAGATGGCCGGACAGTTAAACTCCAACATCTGCGGCAAATGGACGCAGATGAACACGGATATGAATATAAATGATGAAAATCTCGAAATGCAGTAATCTTCAAAAGCCTCAGAATTCTAAATTAGATGATTTCTGAATTCATCCGCGTTTATCCGCGTCCATCCGCGGTTCAATCTCTTCTTACCATTTTTATAAGTGTCTCCGCACAAGCACGCGCGAACGCCGGATCATTGATCTCCAAATCCATTTCAATCACCGGATGCTTGCTGCCGCTTTTAATCGCATCAAACAAAGCATCATCGGCCGCAGAATCATGAAATGACTGACCTTGTGCAGAAATCACCGATATCGCCCGGGTCGGAAGCATGATTGCCGTGGGTGCAGAATACGCATTGGTCTTTCCAACCAAAGTCTTACCTAACTCAGCACATTCATCTGCCGTGGTGCGCATCAAGGTAACCTGTGGATTATGATGATAAAATTGCCGCGATGCGAATTTCTCCGGAACCGATGCAGGCTCGCCGAAGTTGACCATATCCAAACAACCCACCGAAACCACCGCAGGAATCCCCGCGCGTGCCGTGGCGTTCAATCGATCCGGTCCAGCTGTTAGAACTCCGCCAACCAATTCATCCGCTAGCTCGGTCGTGGTGATATCGAGCACACCGGCAACAATCCCCGAATCAATGATCGCATCCATCGATTTTCCACCCGCACCTGTCGCCGCGAAAACCAAAACCTCATAACCATTCTCTTCCAAAATCCGCTTCGCCTCGCTCACGCAAGCCGTAGTGTTTCCAAACATCGATGCCACAATCAATGGTTTATCAGATGCCACATCAATCTTGGACTCAACCATTCCACAAATCGCTCCAGCGGCACGGGAGAAAATCATCCGTGAAAGCCGATTCAATCCCGCAACGTCGGTCACACTCGGCATCATCACAATGTCGCTAGTGCCGACGTAATGAGCGGTGTTTCCAGACGCCAAAGTCGATACCATCAACTTCGGAAAACCTATCGGCAACGCGCGCATCGCAGAACTTGCAATCGCCGTTCCACCACCACCGCCTAACGAAATCACTCCATCAATTTTCCTCTCGCGTTGCAGTTTTGATAACAACACAGGTGCTGCCTGACTCATCGCCGTCACCGCTTCTCCCCTGTCCTTCTTGGCGATAATCGATGCGAGATCTAACCCTGCAGATTCCGCCACTTGAAATCGCGTGATATCTGGCGTCACCGTCGGCTCCGCGCCTGTGCCAACATCGATCAATAACGGCATATGACCACGCGATCTTATGAATTCAGCAACATAACCATGCTCCTCACCCTTGGAATCCAAGGTTCCTAAAATCGCAATCGTGGACATAACTTATCGTTTGAGAGTGATGGCTTTAAACTCGCGAGTCAAAGCAGTTAACGATTGTTCCACCGCCATACGCTCCAAAGATGAAGCACCCACAAATCCCACGCAATCGGTCGCTTGTATGACGCGATTCGCATCGTCTGGCGTGTTAATCGGACCACCGTGGCAAAGATACAACACATCATTACGCACGGATTTTCCTGCATCAATGATGGCTTGGGTGCGACGTATGGTTTCATCCCAAGGGACCACCGCATCGGTCACACCGATCGAGCCACCAACGGTCGTTCCAACATGCGCGATGATCACATCCGCTCCTGCCTTCGCCATTTCAACCGACTCCTCAGGACTACCGACATAGACGATAGAAAACATATCCATGCGTCGCGCCAAGGCGACCATTTCAAATTCCTTTTTCACACTCATACCGGTTTCTTCAAGAACATGGCGAAAGTGCCCATCAATAATGGTATGTGTCGGGAAATTATTCACCCCAGAAAAACCCATGTCTTTGACTTTCCCCAACCAATGCCACATCCGACGACGCGGATCTGTCGCATGCACCCCACAGATCACCGGAACTTCGTTTACCACCGGCAGAACTTCATATTCACCGATCTCCATCGCCACGGCATTCGCATCGCCATAGGCCATCAAACCTGCGGTCGACCCATGACCCATCATCCGGAACCGGCCCGAATTGTAGATGATGATCAAATCCGCACCACCCTTCTCGATAAATTTCGCACTGATTCCTGTTCCTGCACCTGCAGCAATGATCGCCTGACCTTTTGACAAGGTATCATGCAAACGTTCTAAAACTTCAGTGCGGGTGTAGGGGTTTCCGGTTCCGGTCCATGGATTAGGCATGCCAAATGAAGGATCAGAACCAACCACATAGCCAGCAAATCAAGCCACATCAAAGCCACCAATTCTTATTCAAAATCCACCTAGCAATCACGGCATGGGACGGAGATCAAAGGCTTAATCACAGATTTAACTCTGGGACATTTCATTTATGAGACTAATGACTGGTATTCGCTTCAAAAAGTATCTCAACTTTTCAAACATTAGAACCCGATGAAAAACCAATCTCACGCAGCCAAGATCCTCACTCTGACTACTACAGCTCCTGGACGACTCATTGCTGCCAGCATGATCTTCCTATCGACATTATGCTCAGCTCAAACACCTGAGACTGAGAAGCCAACCGTGCAGATGGGATTTAGCGCACCGTTTGTAGATAACGCGATCATCCAACAGCAGATTCCTCTGCCTGTCTGGGGCACGACGGAACCCGAAGCCAAAGTCACGCTCGTTTTCAAAAATCAGACCAAAATTACCACCGCCCAAAAAGATGGAAGTTGGAAAATTGTGTTAGATTCCATGCCAGCCGAGCGTCTCAAGAGCGTCAATGACACTCCAACGGGTGATACGATGACCGTGACTTTCGAGAAGGCCGGAGTGAAATCAACCAAGGAAGCTCGTAATGTGGTTCTGGGCGATGTCTGGTTCTGCGCAGGACAATCTAATATGGCAGGAGGTCTTAGAGCTAACAAAAGTGGTCACTATCCTGAAGATACGCTCGAGAAAGCAAACTATCCCGCTTTGCGCCAATACTCAACTGGGAGTGAATCATGGTTGATCTGCAGTCCAGAAACGGCACCAAACTTCAGAAGGACGGCCTTCTATTTTGCCCGTCGTTTGCAACAAGACATTTTAATGCCAGTGGGTATCATCGTTACAGCCGTCGGCGGTTCTAACATCGATTCTTGGCTAAACCAAGAACCCTACCCAACCGGAGGCAACTACACCACTCTCGTCGAACCTCTAGTTGGCTACGGCATACGCGGTGCCATCTGGTATCAGGGTGAAAGCAACGAAAAAGACCGTCGCAACTATCAACCCAAGCTAGAATCCTTGATCACCGGTTGGCGCAAAGCATGGAATCAAGGCGACTTCCCCGTGCATTTTGTGCAGCTACCCGGAATCAGTTCTTCTTCACTTGATAACCCAGCTGGTGGCGACGGTCGTGCAGAAATTCGACAAGCATACACCGCGACACTCGCTTTAAAAAACACCGGGATGGCGGTCACCATCGATATTGGCTCCGTTGGTGAGCATCCACCTAACAAATACGACACCGGCGAGCGGCTGGCACGATCCGTATTGCAAAAAGTTTATGATTTCAAAGATCTATCCGCATGTCCGCTTTACACCAAACATGCCATCGAGGGCAGCTCCATACGCGTTTCTTTCGACAACACAAAGAGCGGCCTGATGGTCGCAAAGAAAGAAGGATTTCTACCACCCGTCCCACAACCAAATGCGCCGATTCAATGGCTCGCCATCCAAGCGAAAGACGGCACTTGGCACTGGGCGGAAGGCAAAATCGATGGTTCAGATCTGATTGTTTCGAACAAAGACGTAACCGAACCCATTGCTGTCCGCTATGCCTACACCCAACATCCGAACGGCAACCTCCTCTACAACAAGGACAATCAACCCGTCGGCCCATTCAGCACCATAGGCTATGGCCCCGAGTTACCCGAAAATACCGAGAAAAAACCTCTCAAAAAGTAGCCGATCCACGAAGAGTTTTTCTGTCACTTTAGATTATTTGAATATCTAACTCCTGGCGCAAATAGGTTTTTATAAGCATGAGAGTGAGCTCTCCCAGATATCGTAAATTGAGCCTATGAAGCTCTATGTATAAGATAAAATACATGTAGAATAATGGACGATAAAACCTGCGCTGGTATTAATTAAAAAAATCGACAACTGAATTAAACCTATACCCTATCAAACCATGAAATCTAGAACACACCTCCATCTTCGATGTTCAATCGCTCTCACGCTTATGGTTGCGGTGTTAAGTCTCGCGATCTGCCCAGCCGATGCGAAACCGCTGAAAGTATTCATTCTCGCTGGGCAATCTAACATGGAGGGGCCAGCGGATATCAGCACCTTTGACTACATCGGTGATGATCCAGCGACCGCACCTTTGCTGAAAATGATGCGAGGAACGGATGGAAAAGCCACGACTGCGGATGGTGCTTGGATTTCCTATCACACAGGTGTAGGAGAGAAAAACTTCACCCTCAACGGCAAGCTGACGGCGGGTTACGGCTCGATGTGGGGCGCAGACCCGACCAAGCCTGGGACGAAAGTCGGCCCAGAGTTCACCTTCGGGCTAGCGATGGACGCGGCATTTGATGAACCCATTCTCATCATCAAAGCGGCTTGGGGCGGCAAGAGCCTACACACGGATTTCCGCCCACCAAGCGCCGGGGCCTTCGTGATACCCAAGGAAACACAGGACATGTGGGACAAACATCCACAAGGGGCGCACGGAATTCCCAAAGCTGAAGAAAGAGCCAAATGGAATGCCGATAAAGTGGCGGCCACTGGTATCTATTACCGCTTGATGATTGAGCATGTGAAAAAAGTTTTAGCAGACCCCAAACAAGTGATACCGGAATACGATGCCAAGCAAGGATACGAAATCGCTGGCTTCGTCTGGCTCCAAGGCTGGAACGACATGGTGGATGGTCAGGTTTATCCAAAACATAATCAACCGGATCGTTTCGCCTCATACACACAAAATCTCGCTCACTTCATCCGAGATGTGCGCAAGGACTTCAAAGCGCCAAAAATGCCATTCGTGATCGGTGTGATGGGCGTGGGCGGACTGAAAGATCAATCCCACAGCATGGTGACATTTCGCCAAGCCATGGCGGCACCCGCCGATATGCCTGAGTTCAGTGGCAATGTGATCGCGGTGCAGACCGCACCGTTCTGGTCAGATGAACTGGGCGAGATTGATTTGAAACGTGCACAGGTGCGCCAGATGGGTCACTATCTCCGCTCCAAGCACAAAGACTACGCAAACGCAGACGGGCAAATGACAGATATGCAGATGAAGGAATTCGAGAAAAAGTATGAGTCCGAAATCATTAGCGAGGCAAATGTAGCACTTTGGAAACGTGGCGCCTCAAACGCCGGCTATCACTATCTAGGCTGCGCAAAAACCTTCGCGCTCATGGGGAAAAATTTCGCCGAAGCAAATCTCAAACTTTTGAAATCGAAATGAGCCTTCAAGTATTCGCCATACAGCCTTCGAAAGATCAAACTGGAGCCGCTGGTCGGATTTGAACCGACGACCTGCTCATTACGAATGAGCTGCTCTACCCCTGAGCTACAGCGGCTTTTGACTGGTCCGCGATAAGAAAACGCGGAGCAAGCCTGTTTTATCCGGATGACTATGGCTTGCAACGAAAAAAGCTCCCCAGCGTTGCCACTGGAGAGCTTGATTGAATTTTCGTTGAGCTAAATTACTCAGCAGCAACTACTGCTTTTTTAGCAGCTTTCTTTGCAGGCTTTTTCTCAGCAACTGGTGCGGAAGTGGTCTCTTCAGCGGCTACTTCGACGACTTCTTCGGAACCAAGTTCTGGCTGATCCACCCATTCAATGATCGCCATTGGAGCAGAATCTGTCATGCGTTGGCCGAGTTTGATGATGCGGCAGTAACCGCCTGCACGTGTGGCTGCAGCTGGTGCGACTTCTGCGAAGAGCTTGCTGACAGCTTCCTTCTGGCGAAGGAAAGCAATCGCAAGTCGACGCGAGTGCAGGTCGTTGCGTTTGGCTTGTGTGACCAACTTTTCAGCAACCGGGCGCAGGGCCTTAGCTTTGCCGAAAGTGGTTTTGATACGACCATGCTGAATCAAGCTGCATGCTAAGTTAGCGAGCAGAGATTTGCGATGGGCTGTGTTGCGTTTAAGCTTGGTAGTGTTGCGGCGATGTCTCATCGGTGGCTTCCTTTAGTAAATGTTAGAATGAAGGGTGGAATTAGTCGTCAAGGTTTTGAGCGATAAGATCAGCAAGTCCGACTTGGGTTTCGTCTTCCGCACCAAGGCGTGGTCCGCGTGAAGCGATCGATCCACCTGCAAGCAGAGAAGGTTCGAATGACATACCAAGGCCGAGGCCGAGCTCGACGAGCTTGTCCTTGATCTCATTGAGAGATTTCTTACCGAAGTTGCGGTATTTGAGCATTTCGGCTTCGGACTTCATCGCTAGTTGTCCCACTGACGTGATGTTTGCGTTGTTCAAGCAGTTCGCCGCACGGACGGAGAGCTCGATCTCGTTGACCGACATATTAAGAAGTTTTTTAAGTGCTGCGTTTTCTTCGCTGGACTCGGCTGGAGCTTCTTCGAAATCGACTGCATTTTCGTCATAGTTGACGAACACGTCGAGGTGGTGACGAAGGATAGCCGATGCTTGAAGCAAGGCGTCTTGTGGGGTAATGCGACCGTCAGTCCAAACATCCAGGGTGAGTTTGTCGTAATCGGTGATCTGACCCACACGGGTTGAATCCACGCTATATTTAACGCGGGTCACTGGAGAGAAGATGGAATCGATTGCGATAACGCCGATCGGTTGGTCCTTGCGCTTATTTTCATCGCCTGTGGAGAAACCACGGCCGACGCGAACTTCGAATTCGCAATCGAACTTCACTTTTTTATCCAAGGTACAGATGATCTGATCCTTGTTTACGACGGAGTAGATATGATCTTCAATGATGTCACCTGCGGTGATGACTCCTTCTTTATCTACTTTGATAGAAAGGATGCGTGGCTCTTTTTCGCCATGGCTGAATTTGACCTTCTTGAGGTTCAAGACGATGTCGGTGACATCCTCAACCACTCCAGGAAGACTGGAGAATTCGTGTTGGACACCGGCAATTTTCACCGAAGTGATGGATGCACCCTCTAACGAGGAAAGCAAAACGCGGCGAAGCGAGTTGCCAACGGTGTGGCCATATCCACGCTCAAAAGGTTCTGCAATGAACTGGGCGTAGGTGTCTGATGCGGTTTCCTCGTTGCGTACGAGACGGTTTGGAAGCTCGAAACGAGCAAGTGTGGTAGTTGACATATTGGTTTCGGTTGCCGGGTTACCCTCTCGCGAGACAGGTGCTTTCACACCCAGAGGACCAACGGCGGTTGATTTCGAATTCACTCGCGGGGCGCGAAGAAAATGCTTTCAGAGCCCAGTTGCAATGCTTTTTCTCTAAAAAATAAGAAAATAAGGCATTTTTTTTCATTTAAGGCATAAATGTGCTTGGAATTTTTGAAAATATTACCAAAACATCTAAAACAACCTAACAACTCAACATTATGAACTCCAAGAAAAACCTCACCCGCTTCACCTACGAAACCGCAGCATTCGAAGGCTGGCGCTTATGCATCAGCCGTGCCGGATCAAGCTTCACCAAGTATTTCTCCGACAAGAAATTTGGTAGCCAGAAGAAATCACTCGCCGAAGCTTCAAAGGCACTGACCGAAATCAAAGCTATCCTCGATTCCGCTAAAAAGGTCGACGGCAAGCTTTCTGCTACCACCGTTCGCAAGGTCGAGGCTCTTCTCAAAAAATATTAATTAGGAGCTGAAGCATTTTTCGATTTCGTTTGCCGATTTTCGTGCTTCATTCGGAAATGTCTTCTGTTATCCACTGGTTTCGACGCGATCTCAGAATCGCCGATAACTCAGCACTTTATCACGCCTCCAAAGCTGGAGGCGTGATTCCTGTTTATATCCTGAGCGATTGGAAAAAAAATCATGCTTGGACAGGCTCAAACCGACAAAAGTTTCTCTGCGGTTGTTTAGAATCACTCTCAAAAAACCTAGAGACACTCGATTCAACTCTCATCATCCGTGAAGGCAACGCAATCAGCGTGCTAAAAAAACTCATCGCTGAGACAGATGCTACGGCGGTGTTTTTCAACCGCGATCCCGATCCTTTCGGAAAAAAAGTCGAACAAAAACTTGCCGCGTTGTGTAAGGATCTCGGGATCGACTGCTGTGGTTATGATGATGTCGCGTTACATAGCCCTGAAGAAATCCTAACCCAATCGGGTAATCCTTACAAAGTTTACACGCCTTATTCCAATAACTGGCTAACCAAACCAAAACCCCTGCCCCTTCCCAAGCCGCAGCCTCTTAAAACTCCAAAAGGTATTTTCTCACTACCACTTCCAACCCTTTCTCACTGGAAACTTCCCGAACCCATTGCCGAACTTCCTGAACCAGGAGAACGCGCCGCTCGCTTACGTATGAACCATGCGATTTCAAAAATCATCGGGCAATATTCACAAAAACGCGACATCCCATCTCTCGAAGCCACCTCCCGCATCTCTCAAGACCTTCGTATCGGCCTCATTTCCATTCGCACTCTCTACGCAAAGGTCGCTGCTGCCCTAGAATCCACCAAAGGGATATCCCGTGCCTCGATTCAGATTTATATCAAAGAACTCGCTTGGCGTGAGTTCTACTTCGCTATTCTCCATCACTTCCCTCAGGTTCTAGATCACGAGTTCAATGAAAATTGGAGGGGACTGCCATGGGACGAGCCCAATGAGAATTTTGAGAAATGGAAATCCGGCAAAACCGGCTTTCCCATCGTCGACGCCGGAATGCGCCAACTACTGCAAACCGGCTTCATGCACAACCGGGTGCGCATGATCACTGCCATGTTTCTCACCAAAGACCTCCATATCGATTGGAAACTCGGGGAGTCTCATTTCATGCAACATCTTACCGATGGTGAAATCGCATCCAACAACGGTGGTTGGCAATGGTCCGCTGGTACAGGTGCCGATGCCGCACCCTATTTCCGTATTCAAAACCCATGGTCCCAAACGGCAAAATACGATCCAACGGGCGTTTACATCAAACGATGGATACCTGAGCTGAACTCCGTAGATCCGAGGAAATTTCAGGCTCCTCCAGAAAATAACTTACCTCTCGCACCTGACTATCCCCTTCCTTGTGTGGACCACAAGACAGAACGCGAGCGCACTTTAGGTATCTTCAAAAAGCATCGAGTATAGGTTAGACTGTTTCTCAAAAGTCCGTGCGGGAAAGGCCGAGTCTGCGGGCGCACGAGTTTAAGGCGTGATGAGGGCGTGGATGAACATCCACAACCGAAGAACAACGCAAAAATCGGCGTTCGCAGACCGGAACGCTGAAAACAATTTCCGCGAAGCGGCACGAAATCCAAAGATTAAAACGTCCCTTTGCTGCTCGGACTTTTGAGAACCAGTCTATTTCGGGCATTTTTTTACAGGGAGAGAGGAGGATATAGAGGGAAGGAGAAATTGTAGAATACCATTACAAAAAACTCCTCTCCTCCTGTTTCTCTTCCCTCTTGTTAAATTAGCCGGAACAACCGGTATGATCTGAAATCATCGTGTCTGCAGGCAATTCAGTCTCGAGTCTTCTGTCTCAAAGTCTTCTATCTCTCACCCGTTCAACTTCTCGAGATTCTTGGGCAAGAAAACACCGTTTTTGCGGATGAGCTTACCGTCGAAATAGATCTCACCACCGCCGTAGTCCTTGCGTTGGATATTGACCATATCCCAGTGGATCTGTGACTGATTACCATTGTCAGCGATCTCATACGCCTGGCCTGGAGTGAAGTGGAAAGAGCCTGCGATTTTCTCATCGAAGAGAATATCACGCATCGGTTCACGAATGACGGGATGAAAACCGAGGGCAAATTCGCCAATGTAGCGCGCACCTGGATCGGTATCCAAAATACGATTCAATTCTTTGGTTTTACCGCCAGCCTCGGCTTTGATGATTTTGCCCTCTTTAAACTCCAGTTTGATAGAATCGAAAGCGATGCCTTGATAGATCGTAGGAGCATTGTGGGTGAGGACACCTTCAACGGAGTTTTTCACTGGAGCCGTAAAGACCTCGCCATCAGGAATATTGTAATTTCCTCCGCAAACGACAGCCGGAATGCCTTTGATGGAAAATTTGAGATCGGTGCCAGGACCAACAATATGAACTTGATCCGTGCTTTCCATGAGGCGTTTCAGTGCATTCATCGAAGGGACGAGCGCTTTGTAATCGAGCAAACAAACTTTGAAGTAAAAGTCTTCAAACGCTTCCGTGCTCATGCTCGCCTGTTGGGCCATGGAAGCGGTCGGCCAGCGTAACACGCACCATTTGGTTTTTTTGACGCGGTAATCGATCACAGGACGCATCTGTTTCATAGCGACCTGCATGTTTTTTTGAGAAACATCTGATGTCTCGGAAATATTGAGGCTGCCACGGATGGCCACATACGCATCCATGTCCTTCATTTCGGAAAGCAGATGTTTTGATGTAACTTTGTATTGGTCTTCAGTCGCACCCATCAGCAGTTCGCGAGAAATCCTGTTCTGATGAAGCTTCACGAAGGGAAGTGCACCTTTGCGGCGCGCCTCACGTATCAACGCAATTCCGATAGAATCCGGAACATCATATAGATCTATCAAAACCTTTTCGCCTTTTTTAAGGTCGATAGAGTATCCGACCAGTTGCTTTGCCAAGGAATTGATTCGTGCGTCGTGCATGAGTGAAAATTTCTGTATTAAACGATTAGCGTGTCGCGGAGAATTTGGATTGCATGGCAATGGCTGATGGGACGCCCCTGTGCGCGCGCGAGCCCCGTAAGATGCATCAGGCAAGACATGTCACCGCTTGTTAGAATATCGGGTTTTGCATCGAGGATATGATCCATTTTCAGGCTACCCATGCGCCCTGAGATATGGGGAAACGTTACCGAAAACGTACCACCAAATCCGCAGCACTGCTCGCCTTGTCCGAACGAAACAATCTCGGCGTTTTGAATGGATGACAATAACTTCACCACAGCCTCGCCACTATCGGTCCCGCGTGAGTGGCAGGAACGATGGAAAGCAATGCGTGTGGGTTGGCCAAATTTTCCCTTCCAGGTTTTGATGCCCAAACCATTGTAGATGAAATCGATCACCTCCCATGTCCGATTCGCGAGTGAGGTGACTTTTTCATTCGGGCATTCCTCAAACTGCAGAAGATTTCCATGAAAATTCATCGCCGCACATGATCCGGACGGCACGATCACCGGCAGATCACCAGCAAAAACCTCTGCTGTGTGGCATGCTACTTTTCTTGAAGCCGCCCAGTCGCCAGAGTTAAAAGCCGGCTGTCCGCAGCAGGTTTGATTTTCAGGAAACACAACTTCCACACCCAGATGTTCTAACACTTCAACGGTCGCCTTTGCCGCTTCATCATAAAACGCATCACACAGGCATGTGCCCATCAGCAGCACCTTATTTCCAACAGGTCGTTCAGCTTGAATCATATAAACTTAAGAGTTTCCGTAAGATGATTCGACCCGCTGCGCAACATCGCGATAGCCATAATCCACCTCGTAAATTTGTTTGAAGCTCTCCAAGGCAGCTGCCTTATCTCCCATTTCATGGTGGATCTGGCCTTTCTCGTAGAGGACTTCTTTTTTGATCCCATCCATCCCATGCAGATCCGAAAGAGCATCGGAAAGCTGCTTGATCGCAAGGTCATACATGTTTTTCGCGCGGAAAGTGCGACCCAACATCAACAACACCTTGGTGCGAATGTGCGGGTTACGTGTCGCCTGTTGCAGGTGAGGAATCGCGCCAGTGTAATCACCACTACGATAGAGCGCCTGTCCAAGCTCGAAGCGCAATTGCGGATCGGTTGGGTTTTGTTCGATACGTTGTTGCGCCTCCTTGACTTGCTCCGCAAGCCTTGCAGCACGACGCCCAGCAAGTTGATTTTGTAATTCTAAATTTTCAGGATCTGCTGCGACTGCTTGTTCGAGCGATTTAAGTTCAAACTCCAAGGCACGGTCACGCATCAGACCCGCTTTGTTCGCAAGAGCGATATCGCCGTTACTCAGTGTATGCGCCCAGTGGAAAAAGCTATGAGCGTTTGACCAGTCTTCAAGCTGCTCGTAAATATTCGCGAGATCTTTGACTGCGGCCAAGTTATTGGTATCGGCATTGTATTTCTCAATCGCCTTATCACGACGTGCTTCAAGTTGCTCACGCGTAAGTCCAGTTCGGGTCGCAGCTTCAAGCTCTTCATTTTCAGCAGCGTTACGCAATAGGTCACGCATGCTGGTGTTTTCATCCCAACGTTGTTTCTGCATCGATGCACGAGCCGAACAATCTTTCGAACCTTTGATGGCTGCCGAATCAGTTGGTGTCTGCTTGATGATGTCGTTGTAAACATCAACCGCTTTATTTGGATCGTTGTTAGATAAATAAAACTCAGCAAGCTTGTGCAGCAGCTTGGTATTTTCTGGAGCGTATTTGCGGATGGTTTCCAGTGCGAATGCTGCTGTTTGAGGCAGATCCAGTTTCAAAGCCACATCAAATAGCAAATCATTCGCTTGATCATTCGTAGGATCTTTTTCCAATTCCTTTTCAATCAGGGGCAGAGCAGAATCCGGATCTTTCTTCGCCTGGCTCGCGATTTTCATGATTGCCATCCCACCTCCGGACATACCAAAGATACCTTTCTTCTTATTCTCTACTCCGCCTCTCAATTGGATCGCGCATTTTCTCAGAACCTTCCGCGCATCCAGAAATCCCGGCGCATCTTTCAAAACCGCTTGCAGCAAGCTGACCGCATATTCTGTGTTGTTCAATTGAACCGAGGTAAGCGCCTTTAGCCATAAGGCCTTTAAATTCGCCGGAAGTTCATTTTCGCTGATTTCTGCCATGGTGAGTTGGGATTTTTATAACTAATTCAATGAAAGTGTAAGAGAAATCTGCCCATTCATTCGCTTCTTGGCAAGCATCCGCTGATTTTAACCGAAATCACCTCATTATTTATGGTGATTTTTAGCGTTGTAGCCGCTTCGATGACCTGCTAACCCTTCCCCGCGGGTAACCGGTTTTTTACTTCGCACCTTGTTATGCCACCAAAAAATAATTCAAGAGGCCGCCAGTCCGGAGGACGGAGCCGAAATCAATTTGGACCCAGAAAGCCCACTCCCGTCGATGACGAGGATAAGGCCGTTGAAGTCGAGGGCGAAATTTCATCCGTCTTGGCTGGAACCATGTTTCGCGTCAGGCTGGCAAGTGGACATGAGGTTTTGGCTCATATTTCAGGAAAAATGCGCAAACGTTTCATCCGTCTCGTGGTTGGCGACCGGGTAAAAATGGAAATGTCACCCTACGATCTCACTAAAGCTCGCATCGTCTTCCGTTTGGGCTGATATCCGTTTGTTCTATTTCCATTCAGGCTGATGAAGCCTTTGAGCGTTTGTATGTCTTGTAGGCGTGCCCTAAAAATGCGGCCGCAAACACATACATGAAAATCGATAGGAACTGACCTTTCGTCAAAACGCCATCGATCACCCATGCCACATCTGGCTCACGGAATTGCTCACAAAAGATACGGAACGTCGCGTAGAGGCCGAAAAATAAGCCGGTCAGCAACCCATTAGGGGCTTTCGGAAATTTGATTCTGACGATCCAAAGAATCGCTAACAAAACTCCGCCTTCTAGCAATCCTTCATATAGCTGGGAAGGATGACGCGGCTCTAAAAAGGGTTCGATCGCCTGATTAACCGCATCGGATTCTCGATTCGCCTCGGTCAAAATTTGGAATTTACCATAATCATCGATTCTATCTGAATTTAACATTCCTGGATCCGCCTCCAGTGCGGCTTGGAATGCTGAATGTAACTGTCCGGATTCAGGAGCTTTGGAGTCACCAAACGCGCTGGGAAATTTCACCGCCCAAGGTAACCCATGTGCGATCCGCCCGTATAACTCGCCATTGATGAAATTGGCGAGCCTTCCGCACATCAAGCCTAACGGAGCGACCACACACAAGCCATCACCTAGCCCTGTCCATGAGACTTTGTGCTTCTTGGCGTAGAAAAACGTGAAAATCATCAAACCGAGGATACCTCCGTGGCTAGCCATGCCTCCTTGCCAGACTTTGAAAATAGATCCAGGATTGGAAGAAATCTCCTGCCACCAGGTCTGATTGAATTCAACAAAATTCCAAAATGCCAGATATGCCCAAATTGAAAATTCAGAGTCGGCAATCTTAGATGTTTTAATAAATATTCCATCATGCATATACAGGAACACATATCCCAACCTCCCGCCAATAAACACCCCTAACAAGGCTGCAGCAGCGATGAAATCCGCGGTCTTTGCGGGCTCTAAGACCCATAGCTTTCTCTCCGCCAATCTTTTTAACAATACGTAACCCCCTAAAAAGCCAGCGAGATACGCCAGCCCATACCATCTCAACGCTATACCCCACGCGATTTCAAAAATCACTGGGTCAAAATCATGCACATAAGTCGCGAACACGGCGTGAGCATGTACGCTTGTGAGGATTCGTCAAAGAATCAAAAAACGATCGGGCTTATTTAAATGGAAATAAATTCGGCTGACGCAGCTCGGGAATCACAAACAAGGGATCCAGACGATCCAAATATTTGCTGACCGTGTCTTTTCGCGGGATGGTTTGGAATTTCAAACGAGACTTCAGTGTCAAATATTCATTAAATTCACCGCTTGTCTCACGGGCTCGGGTGATTTCGAACCAATCCATATAATCCCGTGCTCGCTCAGACTTCGATACCATGGTTGCCCTAGTCTCTGATAATTTGGAGAGCGAATCGTTCAAACCTTTGGTCTCACCCGCCACCCATTTCGCTAGAATCAATTGGTATTCATTCAACAATGGTCTGAACGAGGGAAAGCAACGCAAACTCAACCTAACCAATTCGTCTTCTGTCAAACGAACTGCCTCCATTCGCTCCGCTTTCGTAAGTTCAGGAACACGTTGCCAATCCAAAAGCGGAAGCTCATCCAAGCCTCCTTCCGCATTTCGGTATCTAATCTTTAACCCACGTCCCAGTTCTTGATCCGTAACAAAAACACTCATAACTTCAGCCAGAGGAACTTCTCCCTTAATAGCCAACTGCAGCGCCCACCACTTTGATAAACTGCTTTGCGATAAGTTAAGTTCAGGAAAATGCTGCCTGAGCAAGGTGGGAATTTCCCCACTGTAGGTTGATGCTTCTTTTAAAAAACTTCTCATTCCAGCCTTACCATCAGGCTGTTCGCTTAATGCCATCACCATTGCACCAGCTGATACTCGAAATGCCGCTTTGGATGCCGCGTCCAATGCAAGATAAGCCGCTCCATCCAATTCAAAAAGATTCTTCAACTCAAACAATCCACCATAACGAAACAAGGTATCATACATCCGCCGATCCGATTGCCCCAGTCGCCATGCGATCGCTTCCGCAAAGCCCTCAACCAACCACGGCGAGACCGAATAAGGCACTTGTTCATCCGTCTTCGGCGCATCTTTGAATGATCGCGCCAACAAACATCCCTCAATCACCGCACGCTGATAGGATTCTTTGTGCAATCCGCGACTGAGATTAACAAAAATATCAACCTCATATCCAACTTCATTATATTTCAACTTCAATACCGTTTTACGAAGTGGAACAGGATCCCCATACTTTCCACGCATCTCAACATTCACCGGAACTTTCCATTCATCTTTTTCCTCTAACAATCGCAGCATCTCATCCTTGATCTCCTCTGCTAGATTCGCTGCGGCCGCCCGCATTTCAGGATCAGAACCCTTTATTTTAAATTGCCGACTACGGCTGATCGCTACGGTGTTTTGATCGAATTTTGGCAGCAGATTTTCAATCGGAATCGCTTTGGGAGCCGGTTGATCACTGATATCTTCCTGACCGACTGCATGGCTATTCAACACAAGGAAAATGATTCCCAGCTTTGCCAAATTTTGCCATGCGCAGGAATTCATGATTCGTTGATTCGATTCCAATAAACTCAGAACGGATTAGCACTACCACCTTCATGACGAGTTGGCGCTCTTGGATCCAAAACCAGTCGATCTTCTTGAATTTCAAATCGCGCCATTTCTTCAAAACCTAATTTAATTTCCGGTGCCAAAACATCGGCAATTTTGGCGTAGTCATCAACCACCGCCATTAGAAAACCCTGAGGAACTCTGAGTTTGCCGAATCGACCACCAACTTTAGGTCCTGAGCCCTTATGGATATTTGATCCATGGAGATGAACCTTGGTTGAAATACCGCTTTCAGACTCCGTTTGTTCGATTTGAAGATACATCGATACGGTGATTTCCTGTCCGAAAACTTCGCGAACAATGATCATTTCCGCTATATCCTTTTTCAATCTAACCAGAACATGCTTGATGGATGCGTCACTAGAGAACGCTCCGCCTTGTTTCGCAACCAATTGACTCGCGAACATCTGATTGATATCCGCTTCTGTTATGGTGACTGAATAATTTCCTTCAATCGCCTTACTTAAGACCTCCTGAACATTTCTTGGTGGCGCAGATGCTGATTTATATCCATCGATATCAGATAAATTTTGCGGCTTAAGCATCATATAAATTACAGTGATGAATCCAAAGCAAACCACCAATATCAAGACCCTGAAAAGTTTAGCATTTAGGCTCATCGCCTGTTTATAGTTCGACAGCGAATCAACTTTTTCCGGATTCTGATCTTTCTTAGCCATGGTGTTAGTCGGTAAAATTTTGGGGATGAGTTTCGTCTATTCGGCCGCAGATTTTGCAGCGGGTGTTGGATCAGCTTTTTTCTCAGCAGGCTTGTCTGCCTTAGCGCCCTTTTCGTAGGAATTAGAGCGGTAGTCTGTCTGATAAAATCCAGTCCCTTTGAAAATAATTCCCCCACCTGTCCCCAACAAACGTCTCACGGTGCCTTTGCATTCAGAATTCGGGCAATCGGTCAGCTTCGCATCATTCATGCTTTGGAAAACTTCAAATCGCTTTCCGCACTCGGCGCATTCGTAATCGTAATTAGGCATGGTAAATATAGTTGAAAATCATTTCGTGCCCGAATTGCGGCACGGTCAACGAACAATAGAGAAACCTTTCAATTCTGGCAACGCGGCAATTTCCTCCTCAAATGCCGATTTAATGTGATGCGCGACCACCGAATCCTCACGTAATTCCCTTAAAAATTCAGCCAGTTCCTCGTTTTCTCCGGAAACGATCAACTCCACGCTCCCGTCTGGGAGATTTCGGACCGTCCCTATCACATCGTAGCCACGGGCCAAATCCTTGGTCGTGTATCGAAAGCCCACGCCCTGGACTCGCCCTTCGAATATAACACGTTTCGTTTTCATCAGATGACGAAATCTCTGACGGTTTTAACGCAGGGTTTCGAGTGAAAATTTTCACGTCAAATCTACCTAGCGCATCGTGTGGTATTAGCAAGTATCCGATGGATCGCTCAGCATGGTTTTGGAAGCCAGTTAAATGATAACTATTGAACTGATTCGATTTTTGCAGCCCCAGAAAAACCCATCATATTTTTTATTTTTTCCTCCAACATTAATGCTTGATCTTTGTTGATTAATAATAGCCACTCAACGGTCTCAGTTCCACGCCTAATCTCATAAATATCATTCATACGCCGCATAGATAAGACGCCGTATTTATTAGCATTTTCAGCCACCTCTCCTTTTTGAATTGCACCAAGACATAAAATTACGTCCTCTAAGTTTTCAATATATATAATTTTAGTTGGCAGTTCGATTTTAAGACGAGGGGACAAAATATATCCATTTGGATTTACCGATTTATCATATGTTCCATTGATATAAATTTCGATTTTATTATTTTCTAATTCTATAATTCCAAAGGATATTTTAATTTTAGAAACTTCACTCGCATAACAATGCAACGAGCCAGTTATGAAAAATGTTGTTATAATGCATACATATCGAACAATTAGCATTTTTATTTTCATACGGGATCATTTCCATACTCTTCTGCATTATCACCTTGTCCACCGTTGTTAAATTCATGGGGAAAGGTCCAACAATTACAGTTTTTAGGAAGTTCAAATTCATCAAATATACCCCAATTTAGACCTTGTGTTCTTTGGTAATCAAGCCACATCGAATTAAGCACCACACGTTTAGCCTTCCAACATGCTGAAGTTCTCGTAGAGCTGACATCCCCAAGACTAATTAGAGTTCTTTTGCTTATATCTTTTTCTATTGTAGCTAAACGACGTTGAATAAACTCTTCTTCCAGTTTCTTATCATCATCAAATGCATCACCCATTAACCGTTCAAAATATTTCCTCGCTGCATCTTTATCTAATTTCCATTTTGACGTTCCTTTATATTCACAAATCCAACATAAAGTAGAATTTTCACCTTGATCACCAACATCATCTGGTAAAATCAACTCTTCTGGTCTAGAGCTATCTGGAAGTCGCCAGTTATTATGGCGATCAGGGCCATCAGGTACGACTGGAGGAGGAGGGAGTTCTATGGGTGGGAGTTCTGGCAGATCTAATATTTGATCATCTCCATTATTTCTAAATAAACCTAGGTAATCCCATTTGTTAACTATAAAATTATTAATGAATGCATAAAGGTTAACCCCCCCCATTTCTTCAATCGGGTCACGCGAGCCCCATCTGCCTGATGGTGCGTCGTAATCGCGGTAGAGATACATGTACAAACCAGTCACTGGCTCGTATCTTCTAACATTCCAAAGGATATCGTTATTGATTGCTGTGGCGGCGATTTTGTTTCCGGTTGGGCTGTAGATTTCCGGCTCGCCGAAAGCTGTGTAGCGGTATTGCTCGATGATATTGCCAGTGTCGTTGGTGACGGCCATCACGTGATCGAGGTAGTTTTTGTGGAAGTATTGGATCTCGAATTTGCTGCCTTCCAAGGCGCGAGCGAAGATAGTGTTGAGTGCCGTTTCACTGGGGTTGGCTTGTAGGTCGTTCTGGATGGTGTCTTGGCCGGCTTTGTGCTCGTGCTCGGATTGTTCGGTATTTCCCCACCAGAGAAGAACTTCTTTATTGGTGCCTTGGGTGCGGACGATTCTTCTGCCTAGGGCATCGTAGCGGTAGGTGATGTCGGTGTAGCTGCCATCGGCTTTGACGATGCGTTTATCGAGATCCCAGGTGTATGCGTTGCCGCGATTGTCGGTTAGGAGGTTGCCTCTAACATCATGGGTGAGGTTGTCACCTGCGATGGCGGTGATTTCATCGCTTGCGTTGTGGGTGCGGTTTTGGACGTTACCGTCGATGCTGGTGGAGTTCCAGTTTCCGGCATCGTCGTAGTTCCAGCTTTGGGTTTCGCGGGCGGTTTGGTAGCTGTCTTGGCGATTGTAGCTAATGACGCGGTTTCCGGCATCGTAACCTGCGGTGAAGGAAAGTTTTTCGAGATTTCCGTCGGCCTGAGCTTCGGTTAGGACGTTTTTATCGACCGCGTAGGTGTAGATGAAGGAGAGCTCATCAATGACGGGTGTGCCGTCGTGGACTTTGTCTGCGGTGCGCTGGTTGTCTTGGCGACCAAACGTGATGTTGCGGGTCAGGTTGTTTCCGAAAGCTTGTTGGGTGAGTCGGCCTGCCGGATCGTGAGTTTGGTTAAGGACGAGTGTGCCATCGTAGTGGGCGGCGGTGACGAGGTGGCGTGAGTCATAAGTCCAAGTCATCACCTTGTTGTCCGCAAAGGTTTGGCTGAGCACTTGGTTGTCCGCGTCGTAACTTCTCGCGAGTGTGTAGGTGCGGCCATCGAGGGTTTGGGTTTCGGTGAGTTGTGCGCCGTCAGGAGCGTAGGTCCGAGTGGTGGTGATGGCGTGGCGACCTTTGGTGGCGCTGAGCAAACGGGAGGCAGCATCGTAAGTGAAGGTGTCGCTCGTGGAATCGCTGTAATCACGTTGGGTCATTCGACCTGCGAGATCGTAGGTCATGGTGATCGTGGAATTGTCCTGCTGGGTTTTGATGGTCAATCTACCTAGTGCATCGTGTTGGTATTGGCAAGTATCCGTTGGATCGCCCGGTATGGTTTTGGACATTTGCAGGTTTCTTAGATCATAAGTCCAGGTGCGGGTGTTGCCTTTGGGATCGGTGAGGCTCAAAAGGTTGCTATTGAGATCGAAGGCGTAGCTGGTGGTGAGGTTGTTGGGATCGGTGCTGGAAGTTTGTCGATCTCTGGCATCGTAAACGAAGGTGGAGACATTGCCTTCGGCATCTGTGGATGTGAGGACGGCTCCATGGGCGTTGTAGGTTTTGCTGCGTGAAACGTTCTGTGCTTGTTCTTGGAGGTCGGCGCAGGAGGTGTCGCGGTTGAGGGAATCGTACGTGCAGTTTTCTCCGAGTCCGTTGGCGTCGCGGGTGATGGTGCGGTTGGAGTTTGCATCGTAGGCGAAGCCGCTGAGGTTTCCGGCGGCGTCTTCTAAGAGGAGGGTGCGGCCTGCTCCGTCAGAGTAGGTTGAGGTTTGGTGGCCTAGGGCATCGGTTGAGGTCGTGACGAGTAGGTCGCCGGGGAGTGGGATGGATGTTAGGTGGGGAGGTGTGATGGTTGGCAAAACTTCATCGTAGACGGTGGTTTGGAAATTGCCTTCGGCATCGATCACCATGACGTTGCGGCCTAGTCCGTCTTTGATTAGGACTTGGCTTTCGCCTGCGGGGTTGGTGATTTGGATGGCGGAGCCGGTTGCACCAACTCCGAAGGCGACTCCGCGAGTGGCGAGGGTGGCGAGCTGGGCGGAGTAGGCTTGGTCGATGCCGATTCCGTCTGTTAGATTTTCATCGTAGAGGTAAGTTGTTGTCAGACCGTCGGCGGCAGGAACGCCATTGAGTCCGGCGATAGGGACACCGTTGCCATTTCCAAGGCTGGGGCGGGAAAAGGCATCTACGGCACCGAGGGTGACTAACCACTGGGTGGTGTGAGTTGGGCGGCCTAGACCATCGACGCGAGTGGTGGTTTCTGCGACGGTGTCTGGTTCTAACGGATCGCTCCAGTTGCTAACTGGCGGGACGCTGACTGTGGCGGTGTGAACCACGTTGCCTTCGTGGTCGGTGTTGGAAATCTGGGTGGATTGTTCATCGCGATCGATGACAGCTTGCAAGCGCCCACAGCAAGCTTTCCATTTTTGGGTTGAGACGTTGCCGCGCGCATCGGTATGGGTGGAGGGTTTTCCGTCTGGCAGATAGGTGTAGCTTTCGGTGGCTTCGATGGCTGTGCCATCTGCTGTAGTTTGGGTGGCGCGGAGGTTGCGGCCAGTGTAGGTGAATTGTTTCAAACCTGCGCCATTGCCTTCGGTGAAGTGCCGCGGTGAGCGGGATTCGATGACGTTGGAGTTGTCATCGTAGATGGTTTCCATGCGAACCTCATCGGGAGTTCCGAGAGCTTGGATGGTGAGGGTGTTGCGTCCGAGCTTGTCGTATTGCATCCAAGTTTTGATGCCGCGAGCATCCGTGCTGACGAGGGTTTGGCCTTCGGCGTCGTGGATCGCATCGGTGATGAGGTAAGCGGCATTCGGATTGAGATCGCGGGTGAGGTTTTTGAGGAAAAGATCGCGAGCGGAGGTGTAGGTGACGAGGTGGGTGCCTTGGGTGGTGAGGGTGTTGTTGTCTTTATCGGTGAAGCTATAGGTGTGTGTGGCTTCGGTTTGCTGGGCGGTGTTTTGCAGGGCTGGTGCGGCGAGTGCGCCTGCAACCGTCTCGGTCACCGTGCGGGTGATGTTGTCGTTTTGATCGTAGAGGAAATAGGTCTTTCTGCCGTAGGCGTCTGTGGTGGAACGGGTGCGGGAGAGGACATCGAGTTCTTTGGAGGTTGTTAGAGTGGTGGCGGTGTTTGGTTTGCTCTGGGTGGCGATGCTGCGGTTGCGGTGATCGTAGAGGGTGGTCTGGGTGTCTCCATCGCGGGTGGTGGTTTTTACCAAATTCGTGCCTTTCAAATAAGTGCGACTCTCGCTCATGAGGGGAGTGGTGACGCTGGGGTCACGGACGATGCGGGAGACGAGGCGATCGGCATTGTCGTATAGGTAGTCGGTGATGATGCCGTTACGGTCGGTGGTTTTGACGATGAGGTTGGATTTGAAAGCTGTGCCGTATTCGACGAGGTCGGTTGAGCCGTCTGCGTAGGTGGTTTCAATGAGACGGCTTTCGTTGTCGTATACAAACGTGGTGACTGCGCCGCGAGGGTTGGTTATTGATGCCAAGCGACCCGCAAAATCATAGGCGTAGAGGGTTTCAGGGCGCGTGCCGCCTTCGAGGTCTGCGGAATCGATTTTTTTGACCATGAAACCGTTCGCATCGTATTCAAACTGAGTGTTGTGAAGTTCGGGTTTGTTCGGATCGTAGAGCGGTTCGCGATCCTCGATGATTTGACCGCGGGTGTTGTAAAGCCAGGTGTGGGTGGTGGCGTCTGCGGTGCCGCTGGCTCTGGTTTCAGAAAGGAGTGAGCCTTGTGGCGAATAGGTGCGAACGGTGGTGCGTCCGAGTCGGTCGGTGGTGATGAGGGGTTGGGAAAAGGTGTTGTAGGAATACAGCTCGCTGGTGTTGTCTGCAAAATCGATATCGATGGGCAGAGCGCTGAGGCTCTGGCGGGTGAACGTTTCACTACGACCGCATGCGTCTTTGAGAGAGGCTGGGTATTTACTTGAGTGGGTTGAACGCAGGGGCAGGTCTGTCTCGGTGGCCCATGTGGCGGAGTTTGCGGAGTAAAAGTTTGGGATGGATGCGGTGTCGGTCACGTAACCTGCGCTACTGATGCCGTAGCTTGAAAGATAGCCGGTTGCTGCGAAGCGCATGTTGGAATTTCCACCGGAGTAAACGTAACGAATGCCTGAGGTTTCACCCACACGGTTGGCATAGGTGATCTCCCCTTCTCCGTTGCTCGAAGCACGGATTCTGCGGCGGTAGGAAGTGACGACGTTGCCGGAGGTATCGTAGCCGGTGTTTTTGGAAAGATAGGTGGTTTTGCGGCGTTTGGTTGGATCGTCTTTCGCCTCGTAGATGTCGCACTTGGTGAGCAAGGCTGAAGTCAAAATGCTCGATGCCCAGGTGCTGACCGCTCCATCTGGATGCTCGATGCGGTTGAGAACTCTGTTTCCGAGATCGGGCAAGCTCGCGTAAAAATATTTGATTTGCTGGCCGTTTGGCAGAGTGATGATGGAGACCAACTGACGACCTTGGTAAGGCGCGTGATATTGAAAAGAGGCTTGGCGGTTGTGCGCGTCGGTGATGGTGAAGATTTTGTAGTAAGGGAGGAAATCGCTGACCTTAATGAGAGGCGTGGCTGGCTGGGCGGTGACATGGGCGATATCGATGGCATTGCCATAACGATCCATCAGGGCGGTGACGCGGCCATGGGCGGAACCGTTGGTGTGCCAGATGATTTCAAAATGTTTGGAAGAACCGTCTTGATTCACAAGGCTGCCACTGTGGGCTTGATTGCGGTTGGCTGAGCTGGTGATGGGTGCGCCGGTGCTATCGAAGAGATACAAGCCAAACCATGATTCACCGAGTGGATATCGATCCGCCCATGCGCCCCGTGAGACATCGAAATCCAAACGGTATTTGTTGGTTAGATATCCATTTTGATAGAGCATGACGAAAGGTTGGTTCGCATCGAAGGTTAGATTGACGTCATATTCCATCAGACCCGAGTCTTCACCGAAGCTGGAGCAATTCGCGGGATAGGCGGAGGGATTGCGGTAACGCAAGATTTGGAATTCCGGCAAGCGACTGCGACCACTGATTGCTGAGGTATCTCCGCAGGATTGACACGCACTAGGCGATTGCGGGGCGATGTAGTCTTTCGAGAACGTGGCGTAGCCGAAGGTGATGTTGTTGATGACCGAATATCCACAACTGAGCCCGCCACTGGTTTGCTTGGCGTTTCCCTTGGTGCCGCAGGTTTTACAACTATCATCACCCATATTGCCCTCGTTGGCGCAGTTAGGAACAGAGGCGATGTTGGACAGATCAAATTGATAGATGTCTTGTGCAAAGGAGAAGCCGGAGGCTAACAGAAATGCAACATAGAGGGGATATTTCATGAGGGTGTTGGTGTGAGGAAAAAGATGGGAGAAATGTTAATTGCTCTCTGGGCTTATAGGTTTTGCTTCAACGGTTTTTTGAGCTTTATTAGAGAGATCGGTAAGAAAAGGTGGTGGTTCGAGGACAGGTTTGACGACTTCGATATGGAACGGAGGCATGCCATAAGCCATGCCGGTGCAACGCACGCCCACTTCGCAAGCGCCGACTCCGCGTCCGTGGCTCACCCACAAAACCGAAGCGATACCATCGTCCCCTGCGGCGACTTCGGTTAGCATCAGTCCATTGGGAAACACGCCGCCATCTGCGGAATCGAAATAGACTTTCCAACCCGGGAGGGCTTTGACTTTTAGCTCAACGGCAAGATTGTTGATGGTGAACTGATAAGACGGACTAATGGCAACGAGGCGGTAGGGATTTCCGGCTTCGTCATTTTTGTAGGGAGTGCTTTCCGCTTCGTCCCATGCTTTTTCTAACCGGGTCATTTCGCTGACTTGAGCTTTGCTGAGCGGAACTGGAGGTTGCTCGGTGTAGTCGGCTGATTGGAGGAAGGGGCCGATTTCTTGCAAGAGCGTGAAGATACATTTTGCCAAAGTTGCGCGAATGGCTGGATCTTGCTCCTTTTCCATTTTCAAGGTGTCAGCGCTGATGCGCTTGGCTTTTTCCTCATAGCTCGGCCATGCTTCTTTGATGTCAGGAAAAGGTTGTGCTTTGCCTTCGGCGAGGGCTTTGGCGTAAGCGGCTTGGCTTTCATGGATTTTCGCCATGCGGGCGCGGAGAAGATCGAGTTTTTCGCTACCCGCAGGCAATGGTGCGACGATGGCTTTTTCGGCAGTGCTAAGTGCGGCTTCAGCTTGCTTTTTGTTAGGTGTTTCGGAAGGAACTCCCTGAGCCTGAACAACTCCGGAGACACCGATACTCAAGGCGAAAAAAGACACACCACGCATCAATCGTAAAGCACTCATGCGTGGATGGACTTTCCTGTTTTGGCTACTGAAAAACGACCAGATAAGATCGTTTAAAAGTCGAATGTGGGAAACACGGCAGAGCAGTTTTGGGAGGAAAAGCACATTGCGTTACTACTTTAGGAGGAAATCTCACGGCAAGGTAAAAATGGGATTTCGCAGAAAACAAACAGCTTATTTTTTACGTTTAGAGGAGTAGCGGACTTTTGGTTGAGCCGACATGGATTGCTTTTCGCTTTTAAGCTGCGCGATCTGATCCCGAATCAACGCAGCCCGCTCAAACTCCAACTTGGATGCCGCGATACGCATTTCTTCTTCCAACTCGGAAATGACACGCAGTTTATCGTAAGCGCTTTCATCCTCCGCAACCAGAGATGCATTGAGCTTATCCGCCTCATGCAGGCCTTTTTCATACGAATGCAAACTTTGTTGAACCGCCCGTTTCACCGATTGAGGCGTGATCCCATTCGCCTCATTGTGAGCAATTTGGCGAGCACGTCGATATTCCGTGATATCGATCAGCGCTTGGATCGAATCCGTCACAACATCCGCAAACAACACGCACTCACCATTCACATGACGTGCGGCTCGACCCGCCGTCTGGATCAGCGAGGTTTGATTCCGTAGAAATCCTTCTTTATCCGCATCCAAAATGCAGACGAGTGAAACTTCCGGCAAATCCAGTCCTTCGCGCAGCAAATTGATCCCGATCAAAATGTCAAAGGTCGCAGCTCGTAGCTGGCGCAGGATTTCCACCCGCTCAATCGCATCGATATCGGAATGCAGATAACGACATTTTAATCCCGTCGATTTCAAATACTCCGCCAAATCCTCTGCGGTCTTCTTCGTCAAGGTCGTCACTAACACCCGCTCACCCTTCTCCACTCTCTGGCGACACATCTCGATGGTCTCGTCGATCTGACCTTTCAGAGGTCGCAATATCAATACCGGATCTAACAATCCTGTCGGACGAATGATTTGTTCAACCACCAATGGCTTGCCGAGCTTGGTCGGATCAAAATCATCCACCGACTCCTCGTTTCCTGATGCTTTGACTTTGATCTTCTTGAAATCGATGGGCATGAAATCTTCCTGACCACTGCGAGGTTTCACTGGAATGAATTTCCGATTCTCCGGACGAGAGTTGATGAGATCAAATGGCCCTGGCGTCGCCGAAACATAGACCCGCTGATTGGTCATTTCCATGAACTCATCAAATCGCAACGGACGGTTATCCAAAGCCGATGGCAAACGGAAACCATGCTCCACCAAGGTGGTTTTACGGCTCTTGTCACCCTCATACATTCCACCAATCTGCGGAATGGTCGCGTGCGATTCATCTACCAACAATAAAAAATCGCGCGGAAAGAAATCGAGCAAGGTATGCGGACGAGATCCGGGTGGCCGTCCCGTTAGATGACGCGAGTAGTTTTCAATTCCCTGACAGAATCCCAACTCATTCATCATTTCCAAATCATATTCCGTGCGCATTTTCAAACGCTGCGCCTCGATGAGTTTTCCATCTTTTTCCAACTCATGAACCCTTTCATCAAGCTCAGCACGAATGTGCTTCATTGCCACTTTCATCTTATCCCCCGCCGTGATGAACTGCTTGGCAGGATAAAAGGTATGACTCGCAAGTTGCTCGATGACTTTGCCGTTCACCGTATGGATCGATGAAATCCGCTCCACCTCATCTCCGAAAAATTCAACACGTATCGCGGTCTCATCCAAATATGCTGGATGCACTTCGACAACATCACCACGCACCCGATATTTTCCACGACCGAAGGTAATATCATTTCTCTCAAACAACAGACTCACGAGCGACGAAAGAAATTCCTCACGCGTCAACGACTGCCCCACGCGAACCGGCAACATCATGTCTTTGTAATCCTCCGGAGAACCCAAACCATAAATGCACGAAACCGATGCAATCACGATCGTATCATCCCGGGTTAACAACGATCCCATCGTCGAAAGCCGCAAGCGCTCGATCTCCTCATTCACCGCCGAGTCTTTTTCGATGTAAGTATCAGAACGCGGGATGTATGCCTCTGGCTGATAGTAATCGAAGTAAGATACAAAATACTCCACCGCATTGTGCGGAAAAAAATTCTTAAACTCAGAATAAAGCTGCGCCGCTAGAGTCTTGTTATGACTCATGATCAGGGTCGGCTTGCCATGCCGAGCGATCAAATTTGCCATGGTAAACGTTTTTCCCGATCCCGTTACACCCAGCAAAGTTTGATGCTTGTTTCCCGCAGTCAGCGACCTCGAGAGCTTCTCGATCGCTTGTCGCTGATCGCCCTGAGGTTCATATTCACTGGAAAGTTGAAACGGCATCTGCGGGATAAGATGGCGCGATCACGGAAAAGTTCCAGTCACGATTCTCCACGCGACAAAATGACAAATTGGGTGTTCATTAGGGCCAGTGGCTGAAAATTCTCCCTTAAAATCAACTTTGCTCATCCTCCTCTTGATAGCGGTGGGCTATGGATCGTATTGGCTAACCATCAACCTCACCCCGAAAAAATCATCCTCTAGCTCGAAAGAGCTCACTTACACCCCTTCAGTTAATTTCACCTCTCCAAAACTATCTAGCTCACAG
>Ga0315906_10001343_pt1 | contig 36733 bp, 40 predicted proteins | sample LakEriMetagenome_4_FD_203526 | JGI IMG/M metagenome (GOLD analysis project Ga0315906, IMG submission 203526) | Freshwater fungal communities from buoy surface, Lake Erie, Ohio, United States - Buoy 2 MA122 | ecosystem: Environmental > Aquatic > Freshwater > Lake > Lake biofilm | place: USA... | reverse complement strand
CGCCTGCCGGCCGTGTGATCGGGGGGCAGGTCCAACCAGCAAACGCCAAAGCGCAGAACAGGCCCGCATCAGACCGGCCTGGCAGGGAAACCGTTCTCCCGGCCCGACTTCTTCAGCAGCCTGTTAAGGGCAAAACTGCCCATTGATTTTTTTGACTTTCGTATACCGCATTTAGGGCTACGCGACACCCTGCGCGGCAAAACCGGCTGGCGCGAGGTGGAGATTGCCCGGAGATCAGCGGACCAGACCTGCCCTGTGCATGCCCTGACGCAATGGCTGCACTATGCCCGCATCGACTTCGGCCCCCTCTTCGTCGCGGTCAGCCGCAACGGGCTGAAGGCAATCGGCGACCGCCTGTCCGACAAGCATGTCGCCCGGCTGATCAAACAGACGGTCGAGGCCGCCGGCCTGCGCCCCGAACTGTCCAAGGCCGGGCGGCTGGCACTCTTCTCCGGTCACAGCCTGCGCGCAGGCCTCGCATCCTCGGCCGAGGTGGACGAACGCCACATCCAGAAACAGCTCGGCCACGTCAGCGCCGAAATGACCCGCCGTTGCCAACGCCGCCGCGACCGGTTCCGCGTCAACCTCACCAAGGCTGCGGGGCTGCGCCCCCCCCTGCCCAGGGCTATCGCATTTGAATTTTTCATCGGCGTTCACAAGAACATCTTGCAAACAAACCACAGGCTACGGGCGCTATCGTCACCATAAATCGTTTCGATAGAAGCCGAAAACGGCCTGTCAGTTCCAAATGCGATTCCCCTGCCCCCTGCCCCATCACGAGGGCCTGCGCATCGCAAGCTCCTGACTTATTGGTGACCGTCACCCAAGGCCGCGAGCCGTGACGGAATGTCCATCCGCACGTGCAGGAAATCGACAACGATCATCCGCTCCGGCGTCGCGATGAAGACGACGTTGTGCTGCCCGATCCGCGCATATCGCAGGTCTTCCGGAAGTTCTGCCACCACCAGTCGTCGACAGCCACGCGACTGCGCGCTGCCGTCGGCAAGCGCTCGACATGCCTCGATCTGGTCTTCCGCATAAGCCTCGGCCTGCCGCTTGCCGAAGGTTTCGGCTGTCCAAACGGCAATGCCGGCTAAAGATCGCTCGGCCTGACGCGTCAGAACCCAGGGTTTCGGCATCAGGAACTGCCGGTCACGTTTGCGAAGGCGCGCCGAATCGCGTCCTCGCCAGAACCTTCCGCCAGTTTGCCCTCGCGCGCTTGATCAATGCCCTGCGTCAGCCGGACCCGCAACTCCCGCAGCTCGGTTTCTTCGCGTTCCAGAAGGCGCAAACCGGCGCGAAGCGCCTCCGAGGCGTTCTGGTAGCGACCTTCTGCAACCAGATGATCGATCATGCGCGACTGCGGCTCGGTCAGCACAACGTTTCGGGTGGCTATGGTGTACTCTCCTCAAAGGCACTGGCATATTATGCCAACAGCTCACCGTCCGTCAAGAAAACCCTTGCGGAAACGCAACCGTCCACAAGGGGCAGAAGCCAGTGTTCATGGCCCCTCCTGCGACCGCAGGTCAGAACGGGCCGTCGCCAGCGGATCGGGAAATCGGTCCAGGTAGCGCAGCAGTGCGGCACGTCGGGCAAGAAACTGTACCACCATGCGCAGCGTTCGCGGTCCTGACCGCAGCAGTGAGGCTTCTGGAACGGTCATTACCGGAAACCCGGCGAAATGCTGGCTCATGAAACTGGAATACGCGTGCCGGAAGCGCTGCGGGTACAGCCCGCGCTTGTCGTTCCACGGTTTGAGGTGACCAATGAAATGGATCAGATTTGGCGCCGCCCAGTCGGTAAACATCGGGTGCTTCAGCGGCCACTGCCAGTTCCAAACCGGCGAGAGCTCTGCCCAAGCCCCGTCCACTGCAAGGTTGAGCAGAGACTGGTCGTGGTGCACTGCCAACTCCGGCTGCGCATTTCCCAATGCCAGGCAGCGATCGCGCACGTCCCGGGCAACGAAGATCGCCGGATCGATCACCATCAGTCCAGAGTTGAAATAGGGCCTGCTTCCCCTGCGGGTCGCCTCAAATTCAAAAACCTTGCGCTCTGGCTCGCGCCATTGCTGAACATCGCGCACCGCAGCCAGCGCATGACCCTGCAGATCCACCTCGAACAAGGCTGACCAATCACCCCCTTCTGCGAACATGTCGGCGTCCAGATAGATCAACCGATCATAATCCTGGTTCAGCAAATGCGGAATCCACAGCCGCAGATAGGTGGACCGAGGCAGCTCTCGGTTCTCCAACGCCAGATAGGCCGGGTCTTGCACCGGCCCGATCAGGCGCAGATGCAGGCCGTCGAACGCCGGGGGCACGACAAGCTGCGCATCGCTTACCAAACAAATGTCAAAGTCCCGCGCCGGACAAAGGCGGTTGATCTGGCTGGCAAGGAAAATGGCGAAGGGGGCGAATGTTTGATCTACACACATGACAAGCGCTTTGCGCAAACGTCGACTGCCTGACACGCCTCAGTCCCTCTCGTTGACCAGACCAACCTTTGTCCAGACACTGCATCGATGCCGTCGAACGGACTCCATGGCACTGCTGCCCGGCATTGTTGAAAAATGTGTTTCGTGGACTATGCCCGCACCCTTGGACTGTCAATGGCGGAGCAGAGCTGAGCGAATGGGCAGCGCCTTCGCCACGATCTTTTGGCGCTTCATGTCGATCACCTTCACCCAGGGGAATCGCGCTTGGGATTTGACCCGATCCGAAGGGTCTTGCAGTTTTCGGGAGGATGGAGTCTTGGGCGGGGATCGCCCTTCTGGGGCTGTTCCGCGCATGGATATTTTCCTTGCCGCCTTGGATGACATCCCTGATCTGCGGGCCGACGACGCGCGGCGTGACCTTTGCGAACGGCTGGTCGCAAGCTTTGTCGCAGGTCTCTGCGCGGCAACCGGCTGTGCCGGGACGGCAGACCTTATTCGGGCAAAAGAGCATGTTTTCAGGGACTTCCTGAAGCTCAGGCATTCTGCCCCCTCGCAGGATGCCTTCCCCACTGTATTCCGGATGATCGACCCAAAGGCGCTGGATGCGGCCTTCGGGCGGGTGCTGGCGCAGATCGCGGTGCTGCCCGGCGAGGGCGACGTGATCGCCATCGACGGCAAGGCACTGCGAGGCGCGCGACAAGGGGCAAAGCGCGCAGACCAGGAAGATGGTCCCGGCTTACGCCGTGCGTCTTCGCCGCCGCGCCCTCGCCCTCGCCCGGCGCGACACCTACAGGGGGTCGCTCTCAATCAAACTCAGGCGCGCAGGGTGGAGCGGCGCGTTTCTTCCCAGCCTTCTCAATCCCGTGGCCAGAACGTCCCTCAAGCGCGATTGCCTGGCACCTTTGCGTACACGTCTTGTGGGAACCGGCAATTCTTCCGGCTGTTGCCCTTCACGGTCACTGTGCCACGCCCGGAAACAGGTGATTGAGGCCCGCCGCGTCCCCAAGCCACCATCACACTGCCGCCAGAACGAACGCGCGGGCCTGTTGGACCGCGCAAAGATCACAGACCGTATTGCTCGCGCGCGAAATCACCCAAACCTGCGGCATCAAGGCGGGCAAGCGGAGCCAGGAATGTCACTTGAATGACGCCCGGAGCACGCCCTATCTCTATTGCGCCGTTCACTGTGGCGCGGTTGCGCACCTCGGCCACCGTCATGCCCAAAAGCGTGGCCGCCCGCGCCAGCCCGTTTTCGATGGCAAGGTTCAGGTTGGCGGCTGTGCCGATCACGCTGACAGGGGCCAGAGGCTCAATCCCGGCCACCCCCCATTTTGCCGCCAGCCGTTGCCCTTTGGCCTTTTCGGCAGCCGTAAAGGGCCGGGCCATCGGAGGCAGGTCCTCTTCCAGCGGGAACAGGACGGGGCCGTCAATCGGGTAGTTCTTCACCACCTCTATCTGCAGGGTCACGCTGCCTGAGACATCCATCGTATGCCCGGCAATCTCGCCATCGCCCTGGCCGGCGTGCATGTCGCCCATGTAGACACCGGCGCCCCGCACCTTGACCGGGCAGACGATGATGGCCCCCGCGCGCACGGCGTCGATGTCCATGTGACCGTCGGTCTTGTGCTGGGCCAGTTGCTCGGCGGTGATCGCATATTCATGCGGGGCACCGATGAGGAAGGAGCCGAAGTCACCCGCATTATGGCTGTCTGGCATTGCCATCGACGGGCAGGTACCAAGCTGACCCATGAAGGGGCGCATCCGCACCAGCGTGCCGGGCATATCCGACGGCGCGAACGTCAGGATCGAGTGCTGGCGGCTTTGGTCGGGCAGGGCGGAATAGTGGTTGGCATCGCGTGCAATGGTCTCTGCCGCAGCCTGTGGCAGTGTCAGGCCGACAGAGCGGGATTCGTCGAACGTGACGGTATAGCCATGCACGATGGCAAAGGGGGTTACCGCATTGCCACATGTGTTGCACTTGACGGCCTGCTGCCCGATCCCCTCGACATGGGTTTCCGGCCAGACCGTGTCGCAGACCGGACAGCGTCCGGCGACATAGGGGTCGCCCAGACAAAAGCCCTCGGGCGAGGAATCATGCCCCGAGGCCGTGGCAATCGAGGTGACCGTGATGTCGCGGATGCGGATGGCGACCCCGTCGCCAACCTCGGCCCCGTCGACGTGGACCGGGCGCGTCACCTCGTGCCCGCCGCGCAAGGCGGGGGTGATCATCGGCCCCCAGCAGCCGGGCGCGGTATTGGCGATGATGGTGCCGCCGTTCTCGACCGGCCCCAGCATCGGTGCATCCGGGTCCAGCACGCTGTTGGTGAATTCCGACACCACGATGCTGCGGCGTGAAGGCGTGTTGCTGCCATCCGGCATGGTAATCCCCCCTGAGATTTTCGTTCCCTGCCGCAGAGCTAGAGCGGCGCAGGCGCGCAGCAAGCCTTTCGCATCACGCCCCGCCGCCCTTGTGGGTTTCAGCCGCGAGGGCCGCCTTCTGAGGACGGTCAGAGCCCGATGTATTTCTTGGCGATGCCCGTCCCGATGGTGTATTTCGGGTCCACCATGTTGCCCAGCCGGGCCTTGCCGGCCATGGTCAGCAGCATGTAGGCCTCTTCCTGCCCCATGCCGGTTTCCTGATCGATCCAGCGCACCAGTTCGCGGTAGGCAATGCGCGCCGCGTCTTCCAGCGGGCGGGCGCTGCCGATGGTCATGATGGTTGTTTCGGTTTCCAGCCGGGGCCAGCCGATGGTGTGACCCTTGATCAGATCAATCTGCACCTGCACCGTGGCGGGCATTTCCATGGCCACGCCACACAATTCGCCATCGCCCTGAATGGCATGGCAATCGCCCAGATACAGCAGCGCCCCTGCGATGTTGACCGGCAGGTAGATGATCGACCCCGGCCCCACATCCGGCAGGTCCATGTTGCCGCCGTAGTAGTCCGGCACGAGAGAGGAAATCGCCTCGATCTCGGGACTGGTGCCGATGGTGCCGATAAAGGGCTCATAAGGCAGAGTGATCCTGTCCGACCAATAGACTCCATTCTCATCCAGCCGCACCTTCTTCACTTTCTCCGGCAGGGGCGCGTTCAGCATGGCGGTCTGCCCGGTGGCCACAAGCCCGCCGAATTCGGGCAGAAGGCAGGTTGTGCCCACCGGTTGCGGCCCGCGCGGCTTGATCGAGATGATCTTCACCGCCAGACAATCGCCCTTTTCGGCACCGCGCACAAAGATCGGACCGGTCTGCGGGTTCAGAAAGGGAAAGTTCAGAATCTCCGACGGGCGATCTGTTTCCGATGTGATCTTTCCCTCAAAGGCATCATGTGTTTCCACCGTAACCACAGACCCCGGGTCTGCTTCAAGCACCGGTGTTGCATAGGGCCCGTAGACGTAGTGAAAGGTGCCCTGATCCTTGATCCCGATAAAGTGGCTTGATCCGGGTTTCCCCCGTGCCACGCCTTTTTTCGCCATTACCGAGGCGTCGAACCAGCTCATGCCCAGTCTCCCTTCTGATGTGATGTCCTTACAGTGCCAGCCATTTCTTCACCTTTTCCCGATCCCTGATCTGATCATGGCCGACCTCGGCGATGATGCGCCCCTTGTCGATGACAAAGCCGCGCTGTGCCAGGTTGACGATCAGATCAAGGTTCTGTTCCACAAACAGGACGGTCAGCCCGGTTTCTGCGTTCAACCGTTTGATGTTGCGGGCGATGTCCTTGACGATTGATGGCTGAATCCCCTCGGACGGTTCATCCAGCAGCATCAGGTCCGGGCCGCCCACCATGGCCCGCCCGATGGCAAGCTGCTGCTGCTGCCCGCCTGAAAGCGTGCCCGCCGCCTGGCGGGCGCGTTCCCTGAGGATCGGGAAGAATTCATAGACCTTGTCATAATCGGGTAGGCCGCCGCGCCGGGCGGTTTCACCGACCAGCAGGTTTTCCCGCACGGTCAGGCGGGGGAACACGTCGCGCCCCTGGGGGATATAGCCGATGCCCATGCGCGCCCGGCCCTGCGCGGTGATCCTGTTCACCGTCTGGCCGGCAAATTCGATCCGGCCCGACCCCACGGGCAACAGCCCTGTCAGCGTCCGCATCAGCGTGCTTTTGCCCACGCCGTTGCGGCCGATCACGGCCACGATTTCGCCCTTGCCCACGCGCAATGACACGCCTTGCAACACAGGCTCGCCGCCATAGCCTGCACGCAGGTCCGAGACATTCAGCAGGTCAGTCATCGGACGCCCCCAGATAGATGTCGGCCACGCCGGGGTGCGAGATGATCTCTTGCACCGATCCTTGCGCGAATATCTCGCCGAAATGCAGCACCGTCACCCGGTCGGCGATCTGCTGGACAAACGACATGTCATGTTCCACCGCCAGAATGGTCACGCCCTGCGCGTTCAGGACGCGCAGCATCTCGCCGGTCTGGCGGGTTTCTTCGGGCGACATGCCCGCCGTCGGTTCATCCAGCAGCAGAAGCGATGGTTCCACCCCCACCGCCATACCGATTTCCAGCCATTGCTGGCGCCCGTGCGACAGGGTGCCTGCGGCCTTTCCTTCCAGACCCTCCAGCCCGGCAAAGGCAACCACGCGCTGGATTGTCGCCTCAAGATCGTGGCCGTGCAGGTGGTGCTGGAACGAAATCACAAGGTTCTGCCGCACGCTCAGGTCCTTGAAGATGCCGGGTACCTGAAACTTGACACTCATCCCTTTGCGGATGCGGGCGAAGGGGGGCAGGCGGGTCACGTCCTCATCCTTGAACAGGATGGTGCCGCTGTCTGGCTGATGCGCCCCCAGGATCAGCCGGAAGAGAGAGGATTTTCCCGCTCCGTTCGGTCCGATCAGGCAATGAATCTCGCCCGCTTCAATGCCAAAGTCGATGTTGCGCGCGACATGCACGCCACCAAAGCGTTTGCACAGGCCCCGGGTCTGCAGGATCATGGGCGGCCTCCTGCGGATGTCAGGCGCGCGGAAAGCCGGCGCATCAGCGACAGCACGATCCCTTCGGGGGCGAAAAGGACGGTCAGGACAAGGATCGCCCCCATCACCACGATGGCATACTGGCTGCCGTAGATGGTCAGCCACTGGTACAGGAAGATCATCGCCAGCGTGCCGATCAGGGTGGCGGTCACGTCCTTGCGCCCGCCGAAGGCCACCCAGATCACCGGCAGTGCGGCGGCGGTGATGCCCATGGAACTGGGCGTGATGTACTGGCCCCAGGCGGTGTAGAGCACCCCCGACAGACCCGCCAGGGCTCCGCCCAGCACAAAGGCCAGCAGCTGATAACGGCGCACGTCATAGCCCAGCATCTCGGCCCGTTCGGGGTTTTCGCGGATGGCGACCAGCACATTGCCGAAGGGCGCGTTCAGAAGCATCCGCAGCCCGAGATAGACCACCAGCATCAGGCCGAGAAGCACGTAGTAAAGCGCGATGTCGGCATAAAGCAGCACATCCCCCCCCGGCCAGGGGATGGTCAGCGGCGGCATGCCCGACATGCCGTTGAACCCGTTCAGGCGCGCAGCACCGATCGCCCATTCCGGCCCGGCCGTCTGGGCCATGAAGGCCTGAAACACCAGCGTGACCGACAGGGTGACGATGCCGATGAAAACCCCCTGCACCCGCCCGTAGAACATGAAATAGCCCAGCACCACCGCCAGCAGGACCGCCAGGCCCACGGCAAGCAGCAGCGCCAGAATTGTAAACCCGTAAGCCGCGCCGAAGTTCAGCGTCAGCACGCCATAGCCATAGCCCGCCAGCCCGAAGAACGCCGTCTGGCCAAAGGACAGCGACCCGGCATAGCCCCAGATCACCCCCAGCCCCATGGCCATGAAGGTCCAGACCAGAAAATACGCGGTGTTCCCCACGGTCCAGCCATCGACGAACAGTGGATAGATCGCAGCCGCCAGCACGGCCAGGGCCAGGGTGATCCAGAACCCCCGGCCGCGCCCCATGGTCTGCGGCCCCTCAAGTCGCGACAGCCAGAGCGCCAGCGTGTTGCGCTGCTGTCTTGGGGTGGCGTCGATCAGGGACTGCCCGACACCCGGGCCGGAATTGCCTTGCCCGTTCATTTGCGCCCCCCCAGAATCCAGCCCGACAGGCCGCCCGGAAGAACCCGGATCACGATGATGACGGTGATCAGCAGGCCGATCTGGCCGAAAAGCTGGCCCTGCCAGGCGGTCATGCCCGACCGGATGACGGCAAGGATCGCCGCCGCAGGCGCCGCACCAAGAAAGATGTCGCCCCCGCCGATCACCACGGTGACAAAGCTTTCCACCATGAAGGTTGCGCCCATGGTGGGCACCAGCGTCATGGTGGGGGCATAAAGACCGCCCGCCAGCCCCGCCAGCGCGGCCCCAAGGCCAAAGGTCAGCGTGTAAACCCGTCCGGTATCAACGCCCATTGCCCGTGCCATGCGCGGCAACTGGATCGTCGCCCGCGCGATCACCCCGGCGCGGGTGTGGTAGAACAGAAGATAAAGCCCCGCCAGCAACAGCACCGCAATGCCCATCAGGACCAGACGGTAGGTGGAATAGGAAAACCCGCCGACGGTGAAGCTGCCCAAAGGGGTGCCCACGCCTTGCATGGTGGACCCCAGCACAATCAGCACCCCCTGGGTTGCGATCATGCTCAGACCCCAGGTCGCAACGATTGAATCCAGCGGCCGGTTGTACAGGTGCCGGATGACCGTCACCTCGATCAGCATGCCGATCAGACCGGCGGCAACAGCGCCGCCTGCAATGGCCAGGGGCAAGGGCAGGCCAAGCTGGGCCAGACTGACGGTTGTGTAGGCCCCGCACATGATGAATTCACCATGCGCCAGATTGATGACCCCCATCATACCGAAGATGATCGCCAGCCCCATCGAGGCGATCACCAGAAAGGCAAAGGCATCGCCGAACTGATAAAGGAACGAAAATAAGGTCGGTAACACACCCGTCTCCCTGTCAACGCCGCGTCTGGCCTGTCACAGCCCTGCGCGCAAAGAAATGGACCGGGGGCGTTGCCGCCCCCGGCGTCAGGTGCCCTCAGTTCGCGGGCGGGGGGCTGGACGGCGTGTATTGCGCGCTTGGGTCATTCTTGGTCAGGTCGCAGCCAGCCTCACCCAGCCAGTAGGGCGCGATGTTTTCCCACACGGTGGGAAAGCTGATGCTGTGGTCGGCTTCAACCTTGGCCAGGAAGATCGTGTGCGACATGTGCTGGCTTTTCGGATCAAGGCAGACCTTGCCCGACGGCCCGTCAAAGCAGACATCGCCCTTTGCCAGTTCGGCACGCAGCGCGGCATGATCGGTCGTGCCCGCGCGTTCCACCATCTGCTTGTAAAGATACATCGCGATGTAGGAGTTGGCCGCTTCCTGGTTGATGTACGGCTCATCCGGGAAGCGGGCGCGGAACTTTTCGACAAAGGCCTTTGCGGCGGGCGTATCCACCTCTTCGATGAAGTTGGTGGTCACATACATGTCCTTCAGGCTGGGCGGGGTGAAGCGCTTGTGTTCATAGCCCTGGCCCACGTTGACCGAAGAGGCCATCGGCAGGTTCACATTTGCCGCCGCCGCCTGTTCATAGTACGAGGCCTGTGCCGCGCCCACCAGAAGCGTCACCACAAAGCCGGGCTTGGCGGCCTGGATGTTCTGGATCGACTGGCCGAACTGCGACACGCCCAGCGGGATGAACTCTTCGCCCACCATCGTCCCGCCATTGGCCTCGACAATGTTGCGCACCCATTCGGCCGAGATCTGGCCAAAGTTGTAATCGGCGGCCAGCGTGTAGACGTTCTTGCCGTATTTTTCCATCATCCACGGAATCAGGGTCGAGAACTGCTGTTCCGGCACCGCGCCCGTGACGATCATGTTGGCATCGCAAACGCCGCCCTCGTACTGGTTGTTGTAGAAGGCCAGCCCGTCGAACTGGTTGACGATGGGGCGATACGCCTCTCGCGAAGCCGATGAAAAGCCTGCAAAGACCACATCCACCTTGTCGCTTTGCAGCACGCGGCGCATGAATTCCTGATAGCGGGTGTTGTCGGACTGCGTATCATAGACGACCAGTTCGACCGGGCGCCCGCCGATCCCGCCCGCCGCGTTGATTTCCTCGGCCGCAAGCGTGATCGCGTTGACCTTGACCATCGTGGCGGCGGCAAAATCGCCCGACTGATCTTCCAGAACGCCGATCTTGATGGCGTCCTGCGCAAGACCGGCGGACGCCGTCAGGGCGACAACGGCCGCCCCAAGGCGCAGCGCCTTTGCAAGTTGACTTCCACTGGGCATAGTAAACCTCCTTGTCATGGTTGTTTCGTTTTCCGCTCATGCGCCGCAGTGCCGGCAAGACGCATGGAGGATGTTGACGCGGCCAGGGTCTGGGCCGCGAATTCTTCGATCGGGATGCGCCTGGTCATGCTGGCCACGCGCATTCTCCGATAGGCTTCGTCATCCGAAACATCATCGTCCTTCATGATCTTCAGGATGGCCTTGACCACAGCCCGGCGGCCTTCGGCACGGCGCGACAGGTTTGCCCGCTCGATCACCTCGCGCTGGCGGATGGCGTGTTCGTTGAAGGCCAGAAACAGCGCCGTGAAGATGCCGGTGGCACGAACCGGCTTCATCAATACGGACGATGCCCTGTGGCGCACCACGCGTGCCAGACGGCTGGGGGCCTCCATCCCGATGACGGCAATATGGGGAATGTCCGCGTCCAGCATCATGAAGTCCTGATCGGCATCGACAAAAGCCACATCCAGACGGCCCGCCACAAAGTCGGTGGCATCGGGGCAGCGTTCGAAGACCGACAGGCCCAGACGTTCCAGTGTGCGCACAAGAACCTCGCGGTTCTGATCCTCGGGCAAGGCAACCCAGGCCCGTGCGCCGCGAAAGTTCGACCGGATCTGCGGGGTCATGATACCACCCGCAGCATCTTTTCACCCGCCAGGGCCGGAAGCGCCAAAGGCTCCCACACCAGATAAGGATCAGGCCGGACCAGTTTGCTGCTGCTGTGCAGGATCTCGAACGTGCCATCAGCGCAGGATCGTCCGATGCGTGGCCACAGGAAGCAGTGGCGGTTATCGGCATCGATCTGCACCAGCCCCTGGGGGGCATCGAACGAAACAGTGTTCAGCGCCGCCAGGACGGCAGCGGGTTCAGCACTGCCCGCGCGCCTGATCGCACGGGCCAGCATGTGGACGGCGATATAGCTGGCTTCGGCATCGGCCGATGTCGGGCCGGCGCCCGGATAACTCTGCCCCCAGGCAGCAAGGAACCTGTCGTTCGCCTCTGACCTTACCGAAGAAAAATAGACGCTGGACGAGATATGGCCGTCACAGGCATCGCCGATCAGCGGCAGTTCAAATTCGGCCAGACTGCAACTGAGCACCGGCAGATCACGCGGCTGGTCCAGATCGGCCTGGCTGCATCTGCGGCGCAGGCAGCGGATGAAGCTGTAGGCCGACTGGCCGATCAGGGTGGAAAAGATGAAATCCGGCCGGTGCCGCAGGATCAGATCGATGATCTCGTCGACGTCCACCTCGTCGATCGGCAGGTAGCGTTCCCCCAGCACCTGCGCGCCGTTACGCCCCAGAATCTCGCGCATGATGCGGTTGTTTTCCCAGGCCCAGATGTAATTCGACCCCACCATGAACGCCCGCCGCCCGCCTTCGGACAGAATGTAATGGGTCAGCGGAACAACGTGCTGGTTGGGGGCAGCGCCGGTGTAGACGATGTTCTCGCTTGTCTCGAAGCCTTCGTAATGCGACGGATACCACAGCACGGCGTCCAGCTTTTCAAACACCGGAAGCACTTCCTTGCGGCTGGAGGATGTATAGCACCCCACCACATGCCTGAGGCCGGGCACCGCCAGCAAGGCTTGCGCACCCGCCACATAACCGTCATTCCGGCCGCCGGGATCGACCGTATGCACATCGAAGCGGAAGTCATGGGCCGGGTCGGCAGCGATTTCGCTGACAGCAAGTTGCGCCCCGCGCAGCATCGTCCTGCCAACGGCAGCATAGGGGCCCGCCTGCGAGAACATCAGCCCCAGGGGAACAGGTGTCTTGCCCATTGCATCTCCAAAGCAGACAAGCCCCATACGCATCCACGCTTGGGGCAACGTTGCCATCCGGCCATGTCGGTATGAGTGATATGAGACTGCGGCTCTCTCGCCATTGAGATCAGGCACCACAAGCCCGACGATACACGCGCCACTGATTCCGTCAAGAATTCATGTGGGCTGCGTTGTGCAGGCAACTGCGTTGCCCGGCGGCGACCGGGGATGCCAACGGATTAGGCGCAGGAAAGAGGGTCTTGGTGCGATTTCGGGCACTGCGCGGAAAAGGGTTGCGGTCAGGCACAAAAGATCGCGTCCGGTGGATTGACCGCAACACAGGACCCCAAAAGCGGAGTCCCCCGATTTGTTGTCTGCGCGATTAGGGTGGATGCGCAAAGGAATTCCGGTCAGCGTGACGCCGGCGGATCGCGCCGGGCCTGAGGTGATCATTTTGGCGGTGCAAGCTGCCGAACGGTCCGGCTTTTGCCGGCAGGCTGCGGGATGTGGCCGGTCTTCATGTGGCATCTGCCGCCCATGCGGTGGTCCTGCCGGTCGATGAAAAGGCGCAGATACAGGCCGTTGACCGCACCCAGCCGTTCGTCGGCTTACGCGGCCCCCCTCGGGCCACGATCCTCCTCACCCCCTGAAGACGGGACGCGGCCCGGCCATGGCCCACGGCCACAAGCGCCACGGCACCACGACGCTTTTTGCCGCGCTCAATCTTCTGACCGGCGAGGTGACGGCCCGGAACATGGCCCGTCCCCGCCAACAGGAGTTCCTCCACGTCCTGATCCGGATCGCGCGCGACACCCCTGCCGGGAAAGCCATTCGACGGGGTCCCGGACAACTGCCGCAGCCACGGGCACGCCCCTGTCCGGGCCTGGCCTGCCCGCCACCCGTGCCGGACCTTCCATTTCATCCCGACATCAATCTCATGACTGAATGCCGCCGACCTGCGTCGGGAAGACGAACACCGGGGGCCGTCTTCTGATCCGCCGCATCTTCGCCAAACTCACCCGACGACGACCCAAGCACGGCGTGTTCCGATCCGTCGGTGCCCTGAAACCTGCGGTCACCCCTTTCACCAAACCGCACAACACCCGTGTCGCCAGGCCCTTCCCCTGGCGGGCAGACCTGGACAAAATCAGCGCCGCCAGAAATCGGGGGTTCCAGGTGCTGGATGCGATCCGCTAGTCTGCGCGGTATCCACCGCCCTGACCCGGATCACGCCCATGCCCCCCCGCTTTGCCGATGACGGCCACCCGTCGCGCCCGCTTCACATCATCGCGCCCGCCGATCTGCCGGGCTGGCTTGCGGGGCAAACTGCGGCCCTGCGCGGCTGGGTGCAGGCGGCGGGGTTCACGGCCGGGCTGGGAGAGGTGGTTTTGCTTCCGGGCGGTGACGGTGTGGCGGGGGCCCTGTTCGGTTTCGGCACGCCCGAGGTCCGGGCGCGGGGGCGGTTCCCGCTGGCCCGCGCCGTGGCGGCCCTGCCGGACGGGGCCTGGCATCTGGTGGCCGACCTGACCGCAGCAGACCGGGACGAGGCGGCGCTGGGATGGCTTCTGGCGCAGTACCGGTTTGACCGCTACCACACGGCAAAGGCACCCGGCGCGCGGCTGACGGCACCTGCCGGCTGCGACGCGGCGCGGATCGAGGCGATTGCCGCGGGCGAATGCCTGACGCGTGACCTGATCAACACGCCTGCCTCTGATCTTGGTCCGGCAGAGCTGGAAGAGGCGTTTCTGGCGCTGGCCCGCCGGCATGGGGCGGACACGGCCGTTGTCCGGGGCGATGACCTGCTGGCGCAGAATTTTCCAATGATCCATGCCGTGGGCCGCGCGTCAGACCGTGCGCCGCGCCTGCTGGAGATGCGCTGGGGCGGCACGGGGCCAGGCCTGACGCTGGTCGGCAAGGGCGTGTGTTTTGACACGGGCGGGCTGAACCTGAAGCCTTCGGCAGGCATGCATCTGATGAAAAAGGACATGGGCGGGGCGGCCACGGTGATGGGCCTTGCGCATATGATCATGGCGCTGAACCTGCCGCTGCGCTTGCGGGTGATCGTGCCGGCGGTGGAAAACGCCGTTTCAGGCCGCGCGATGCGCCCGCGCGACATCCTGACCTCGCGCAAGGGCCTGACGGTGGAGGTGAATGACACCGACGCCGAGGGGCGGCTGATCCTGGGCGATGCGCTGGCCCTGGCGGATGAGGGCAAGCCCGATCTGCTGATCTCCATGGCCACGCTGACGGGGTCCGCCCGCGTGGCGCTGGGGCCGGACCTCGCACCCTATTATACCGATGATGCCGCCGTTGCGGCGGCGCTGGAACAGGCGGGGGCAGAGGTGCGCGACCCGGTCTGGCGGCTGCCGTTCTGGACGCCGTATGAGCCGATGGTCGAGCCGGGTATTGCCGATCTGGACAATGCCCCGCCTGACGGCATGGCGGGGTCGATCACGGCGGCGCTGTTCCTGCGCCGGTTTGTGGAAAGCCCGCGTTACCTGCATTTCGACCTGTATTGTCACCAGAAGGCGGATGCCCCGGCGCGGCCAAAAGGCGGTGTCGGGCAGGGCGCGCGGGCAGTGCTGGCGGCCCTGCCTGCGGTGCTGGGCCTGTGACCGACCGGCGGCTGACCCCGGCCAATGCGCGGGCGGCGCTGGCCAGCCTGCGCGGCATTGTTGATGCGCCCCGCTATGTGGCAGGTGACGCGGCGCGGGTTTCGGTGCCTTTGGTTGATCTGGACCGGGCCCCAAGCGGGCCACGCGACCGCCAACTTTTGCTGGGTGAAGGTGTGACGGTGATTGACCGGCACGAGGGCTGGGCTTTCCTGCAGGCGGCGAAGGATGGCTATTGCGGCTATGTGCCGGAAACTGCGCTGGGTGCAGCGCGCGCTGCCACACACCGCGTCATCGCCCCGGCCACTCATCTTTATCCGCAACCGAAGGTGCAGGCGAATGAACTGTGCGCCCTGTCGTGCGGCAGCCTGCTGACCGTGACGGGCACGACCGAGCGCTTTGCCGAAACGCCGGACGGCTTTGTGCCGTTTCAGCATCTGCGGGCCGTCGACGATCCGCTTCCCGATCCGGTCGCGGTGGCGACCCTGTTTCTGGGCACGCCCTATCTGTGGGGTGGCAACAGCCGGGCAGGAATTGACTGTTCCGGGCTGGTGCAGGCGGCGCTGCTGGCCTGCGGCATTGCGTGCCCCGGTGACAGTGATTTGCAGGCGCAATCGGTTGGGCGGGCGCTGCTGCCGGATGAACTGCCGGTGCCGGGTGATCTGATTTTCTGGCAGGGGCATGTGGCGATGGTGGCGGATGCGGGCCGGATCATCCATGCCACGGCCTATCGAATGGCCGTGATCGTTGAGGACATGGCAGCGGCCGTTGCCCGGATTGCCGGCCTGGGGCTGCCGGTGCTTGCCCGCCGCCGCCCCTGACCCGGTAACGCTGCGTCCGGCGTGACTTTGCCGCTGCGTGGCGTCATTTCAGTATCATACGTAACGGAGGCCCAGATGAGCACCTATCCCCACCTGCTTGCCCCGCTGGACCTTGGGTTCACCGTGCTGCCGAACCGCGTGCTGATGGGGTCGATGCATACCGGGCTGGAAGAAACCGGCGGCTGGAACCGGGTGGCGGAATTTTATGCGGCACGCGCACGGGGCGGGGTTGCTCTGATGGTGACGGGCGGCATGGCCCCGAATGTGGAAGGCGGGGTGTTTCCGGGGGCGGCGGGGCTGTTCACCCCGCAGGATGTGGCGAACCACCGGATCGTCACAGGCCGCGTGCACGACGCGGGCGGGCGCATTGCGATGCAGATCCTTCATGCGGGCCGCTATGCCTATGGCAAGGACTGCGTGGCCCCCAGTGCGGTGAAATCGCCGATCTCACCTTTTCCCCCGCAGGAACTGGATGAGGCGGGGATTGAAAAGCAGATCGCCGATATTGTCACCGCCGCAACCTGTGCGCAGGAAGCGGGCTATGACGGGGTCGAGGTGATGGGGTCGGAGGGGTATTTCCTGAACCAGTTTCTTGTCACCCATACCAATCACCGCACCGACCGCTGGGGTGGAGCTTACGAAAACCGGATGCGTCTGCCGGTGGAGGTGGTGCGTCGCGTGCGGCAGGCGGTGGGGCCGGAGTTCATCCTGATCTACCGGATCAGCCTGATTGATCTGGTGCCGGACGGGTCCAGCTGGGACGAGGTGGTGTTGCTGGCGCAAGCAGTGGAAGCGGCGGGGGCGACGCTGCTGAACACCGGCATTGGCTGGCACGAGGCGCGGGTGCCCACCATTGCCACATCGGTGCCGCGTGCGGCCTTTGCCTGGCTGACCGGGCGGCTGCGGCCCCAGGTGGGGATTCCAGTCATCACCTCGAACCGGATCAACACGCCGGGGGTGGCGGAAGATCTGCTGGCAGGCGGCATGGCCGATATGGTGTCGATGGCGCGGCCCTTTCTGGCCGATGCGGATTTCGTCGCCAAGGCGGCTTCAGGGCGGGCGGCGGAAATCGCGCCCTGCATCGCCTGCAATCAGGCCTGTCTGGATCATACCTTCAGCGGGCGGCTGACATCCTGCCTTGTCAATCCGCGCGCCTGCCATGAGACGGAACTGGTCTATGCGCCGGCTGCCGTTGCCAGAACGGTTGCTGTGGTCGGCGCAGGTCCGGCCGGGCTGATGTGCGCGCTGGTCGCGGCAGGGCGCGGGCATCGCGTGACCCTGTTCGAGGCGGCAGCGGAATTGGGCGGGCAGATGAACCTGGCCGCCCGGGTGCCGGGCAAGGAAGAGTTTCAGGGGCTGGTCGCCTGGTTCGCGACGATGGTTGCCAAGGCCGGGATCGACCTGCGGCTTGGGCACGAGGCGACGGTGGATGATCTGCGCGGTTTTGACGAGGTTGTCATCGCAACCGGGGTCCTGCCGCGTGATCCCGGTATTCCGGGGCAGGACGGGCCGAATGTGCTGGGCTATGCCGAGGTGCTGCGCGGTGCGCCGGTGGGGCGGCGGGTGGCCGTGGTCGGGGCCGGGGGAATCGGTTTTGATGTGGCAGAGCTTCTGGTGCATCAGGGCCGCAGCCCGGCGCTGCACCCGGCGCTGTGGCGCCGGGAATGGGGTGTGGGCGACCCGGCCACAAGCCCGGGCGGGCTTGCCGACGGCGGACCACAGCCCGGTCCGCCCGCGCGCGAGGTCGTGCTGTTGCAGCGCAGGGCAGAAAAGCCGGGGCGGCGGCTGGGCAAGACGACCGGGTGGATTCACCGCGCCAGATTGCAGGCCAGGGGCGTGCAGATGCTGGGGGGTGTTGCCTTTCGCCGCATTGTCCCCGGCGGGCTGGAGGTGACCGGGGATGCCGTACCGCGCCTCATTCCCGCCGATACGGTGGTGCTTTGCACAGGGCAGGTGCCCCGGCAGGCCCTTGCCAAGGCGCTGGAGGCGGCAGGGATTGCGCATCACGTTATCGGGGGGGCCGATTCGGCGGCAGAGCTTGACGCAAAGCGCGCCATTGATCAGGGTGCAAGGCTTGCCGCACGGCTTTAGGGCGCAACCGGACGCCCTGCAATCCGCATCCCCTGCGCGCCGCCGGAAGTGACGGCTCTGTACCGGCACATTCCCGGAACGCCTTCCCGATGCCGTTCTTGCAGGCCGCAGCGTCTGCTTGCCGCTGACCAATGCAAGGCGGCAAAGACCTGCGGAACGGGTGGTTGCCGGACTTCCGGCCGTGCCACAGCCGGGCGGCAGGCAATGTCAGCCGCCGCGCAGGGCCGTAACCTTCTGTGCCTCAACCGCGATCCCGCCTGTGAACACCAGGGTCGGCGTGGCCCCGCCGCGCGCCTCGATGACGCGCGCATAGGCTTCGGCCGGGGTGGTGGCGATTCGCGCACCCTGGGCGAAGCTTTCAAGCGCGAAGGTGTAGCGGCCCGTCGGCATCGGGGCCCCCAGGGGATCAAGGCCGGTCCAGGTGGCGGTGTCCGCGCCGGGCAGAACCGGCTGTCGCGCCACGACAAGGCCCGCCGCGTTTGTCACGACCAGTTCGGCACTGTCCGCATTCTGATCGGCTGTTGCCGCCAGGGTGACAGGCGATCCGCTGTACCAGACCGGCATGTCTGCGCGGGCGTCCTTGCCGACCCAGCCCGCATAGGTCGCAAGGCCCGAAACCCCAAGCTGCGCGCCAAGCGATTCCAGAAGTGTATTGGTCCTTACCTGCTGTTCAACGCCGGAAAAGGTGGCCAGTTGCACCGCGTATTCCGAATTGTCCATCGGATTGAGCGGGTCCTGATTCTTCAGTTGGGTCGTCAGCATCCTGAGGAAGGTATTGAAATCCGAAGTGATAAGCCGGTCCGCCCTGGGGGCGGGGGGGTTCGGCGCGCGGGCTGACCCCGGCACGGGGGAAACAGGAGAGATTTCGGTCATGGATGCCCTTTCAAAGACGAAGATCAAGGCCGGTGGCAGCGGATGGCGACAGGGGCGGGGCAAAGCCGGCGGGGTCTGACGGCAGGGCGACAGGGCCGGTGCCGGGGCCGGACGGTGACCGGGGTTCGGGGCGGTCCCCGGCCCAGCCGGAAAAGCTGAACGTCGCCCCGGAAAAGCCCTGGGCGCGGATTTCCTGCAGCAGCAGATCAGAGTTCCGGCGCAGCAGATCAAGCGTATCGCCCCGCTCGACCTGAACCGTCACATGCAGGCCGTCCCCGTCCGGAGAAAGGCTGAGCCGCACGCGCCCCAGCTCTTCGGGTGACAATGTCAGCTCCACCGGGCCATCGGCCCGGCGCAGAAGAAGGTCGGACAGGGTTGCGGCAAGAGGTGCCGGGACAAAGGATGCGCCAACCCCGTGAAGGGCGGGGGCCGATGCCGCCTGCGTCAGGGAGGATGGCGCAGCAAACTGGATATCCCCATCGCCCTGAAGGACGGGCGGCGGCACAATCTCTGGCAGATCGGCCAGCGGCACGGTGCCTGCGGCAGGATCAGGTTCGGGAATGGCGGTACCCGGCACGGACGCTGACGGGGCCGGTGCCGCCCCGACAGGGCCGGACGCCGGCACGTCATGCTCTGACGTTTCGGCAATCTCCGTGCTGCGAAAGGCAAAGGCCGCCGGAACGGCCCCTGCCTGCCGGGGCACAAAGGCTGCGGCAACGTCCGGATCAGACAGGGTGATCCGGGCCGTCACCGGGGCCTCGGCCACGGGGCGAAGGGCGGGGCCGGTCTGCGCGGAAAGGGGGGGCATATCCGGATCGCGCATGTCATCTGCGGCCGGCAAAGGCCCCTGCGGCAGTGTCGGCATGCGGCTGGCCTCTGCCGCGTCAGGCGCGGGAAGCAGCGGGCCGGACAGGCCCATCGGTTCCGGCCCCGCAGCGGCGACAGCATGGCCCGCAACGGGACCATCAGAGGCCAGCAGCGTCATCGCCCCTTCTGCCGCCTGTGTGATGGCAAAGGCCGCGGGCGGCAGCCGCGCGGCAACGGCAGCGCCCGTGACCAGCAGCGCAAGAAGATCGCTTGCGGGGGACGCCTCTGCCTCGGCCGCTTCGGTCTCGTTCAGGGCATCGGACGTTTGCAAATCAGACGGCAGGTCCTGCAACAGGTCCTGCAACAGGTCCGGCGGCAGGTCCGGCAACAGGTCTGGTGGCGGAAGGTTGCCCTCTGCCTCGGCCCCGGCGGCAGAGGCATCCGGCCGGGCGGCGTCTGCCGGCATTCCGTCTGGCGCGACGGGCTCGGGCGTTGGCCCTGTGGGCTGGTCCGACAGCCCGCGCAGGACCTGCCCGAACCCGCCACCGCCGTCGCGGCTGGCCGATTTCGGCTGCGGGTTTGTGGCGGCACCGCCGGGCGGCGTCGGGGAAGAGGGAAAAGAGACCGCTTGCATGGCACCTGCGACTTTCTGCCGTTCCCCCGCAGCATGCCGCCAATTGCTTACCACTTGTTTACCGCGCGTCGCCGATAGTCGGCCCAGCGCTTGCCACAGGAGGTTCCGATGACCGATACCGTCCGCATGTCCCTGCCGGTTCCGGTCGTGGTGCGCCCTGATGCCGATGCGCGGCTGCGCGCCCTGTCACAGCAGATCGAAGCAGGCTTTCTGGCCGAGATGCTGGGACATGCCGGCCTTGGCGCGGCGCGGCAAAGTTTTGGCGGCGGGGCGGGGGAAGAACAATTCGCATCCTTCCTGCGTCAGGAACAGGCAAATGCCATGGTCAAAGCGGGCGGCATCGGGCTTGCCGAGAGTCTTTTCAATGCAATGACAGAAGGAGACCGCGATGCGCAGCACGGCAAGTGACCGCCTGTCGGACGAACTGGACAGGGTCTTCCATGCCCTGCGCAGCGGCAAGCTGGAAGGGCTGGATGCTGCCAGCCAGGCGCTGGAACTGGAACTTGCCCGCCTCGACCCGGCGGATGGCGCGGGTCTTGACCTGCTGCGGCACAAGGCGCAGCGCAACGCCGCCTGCCTTGAGGCTGCGGCACGCGGGGTAAGGGCCGCCCGGCGCCGGCTGGCCGAGATCCGGACGATCGAAAGCGGGTTGGGCACCTATGATGACAAGGGCAGGCGCGACGAACTGCCGGGCCTGTCGGTCCGCTTGACACAGCGCCTGTGATCCCGCCCTTTTTTCCGGAAAGACGGTTCAAATTCTTGGAATTGATCTGCGCGTCTTAGTCTTGCCTTAAGACACCGCAGTGCCTGATGCCGGTGCATCCCAAATCCGGGGTGGCGCGGCCAGACAGATCCGCACCGGCGAGAACGCCCTTCATGCCATCACGCGATGGCCCTACCAGCCCGGGCACAAAGTGCCGGGCCCATGAAAGGTGACTAAAATGTCTTCGATTCTGACCAACACAAGTTCGATGGTTGCGCTCCAGACCCTGAAATCGATCAACGCCAACCTTGCCAAGACCCAGGACGAAATCTCGACCGGCAAAACCGTCAGCTCTTCCAAAGACAACGCCGCAGTCTGGGCGATTTCCAAGGTCATGGAAGCTGACGTCAAGGGCTTCAAGGGGATTTCGGACAGCCTCTCGCTTGGGTCGTCCACCGTGGCCGTGGCCCGTCAGGCCGCAGAAACCATCACCGACCTTCTGACCGATATCAAAGGCAAGATTGTCACGGCACAGCAGGAAAACGTCGACCGCGCCAAAATCCAGACCGACATCAGCGCGCTGCGCGACCAGATCACCTCGGTCACCAATGCGGCCCAGTTCAATGGCCAGAACCTGATCAAGGGAACGGAGGCCATGAGCATCCTGTCGTCGCTGGACCGGCAGGCGGGCGGGGCCGTCAACGCATCGAACATCACTGTCGACCGCAAGGACCTGTCGATGGATGCAGGGGCGCTGGGCACAGGCACCGACCTGTCCGCCAATGCCACGCTGAGCGCCGGCACCGCGACCAATGCGGGCAATACCGCAACGCTGACCCTTGCCGCGGATGCTGACGTCAGCGCGGATGCCTTCTCGCTGACCGTGGGCGGCGCAACGCTGACCTTTGCGGCAGGCTCGATCACCGGTGACCAGGATGCGGCAGCCACGGCGATCGGGGCGGCAGTCAACGCCCTGGGTCTGGTGGGTGTCACGGCCAGCGTTTCGACCAACGTCGTCACCTTCACCTCGACCCGTGCCTTCGAGAATGTGGCCCTGACCGCGCTGAAGAACGGCAGTGCGACCGGTGCCACGCTTTCGGCGGCGACCGTCGCCGAACGGGCGGAAACCCTGACCTTCTCGGCTTCGGCTGCGGTGAACGAAGGCGACGGGTACCAGGTGACGGTGGGCAGCACCGCCTATACCTATGTTGCAGGCAAGGGCGAATCCTTTGAGGATGTGGCGCGCGGCCTGAAGGCCGCCGTCGATGGCGGCAACATCACCGACGTGTCAACCAAAGTGGCCCAGAACGCTTCCGGGCAGTGGGTTCTGAAGATCGACAACAACAGTGCCACCTCCGTTTCGCTTGCGCGGGCCGGTGCTGCGGGTGGCACGGCCTCGGGCGGGCTGTTCGGGCTGTCCGGCATCGACGTGAAGACGGCCGCCGGTGCCGAAGCGGCGCTGGGCAACATCGAAACGCTGATCCAGAACTCGATCGATGCCGCAGCAAGCTTCGGTTCGGCCGATGGCCGGATCGATACGCAGAAAAGCTTCATCGGCAAGCTGACCGATGCGCTGAAGACCGGCATCGGATCGATGGTGGACGCCGACATGGAAGAGGCGTCAGCCCGGCTCCAGGCGTTGCAGACCCAGCAGCAGCTGGGCATCCAGTCGCTGTCAATCGCAAATCAGGCGCCGCAAAGCATCCTGGCCCTGTTCCGGTAACATCAGACCGGTGGCAGAGGCGCCCTTCGGGGCGCCTCATTCCGGGCCGCCTCGGGCGGCTGCATGATCCGATTCAGGGAAGGATAGCCTGTGACTGCACTGAACATGGCCCGAACGGCCTACGCGACGCCGGGAACCCCGGCCAGAAGCCTGCGGGGAATCGAGTACGATCTTTTCGCACGTGTGACACACCGCCTGAAGGCAACGCTCGACCGGCGCAACCTTGCCGCCCTGGCCGCAGCGCTGCACGACAATCACCAGCTGTGGACCGTGCTTGCCGCCGATGTGGCGGAACCCGGCAATGCCCTGCCGGCCCCCCTGCGCGCCAGGCTGTTCTACCTTTATGAATTCACCGACCAGCACAGCCGCAAGGTGCTTGCGGGGGATGCCTCTGCCGAAGTTCTGGTCGATATCAACACCGCCATCATGCGCGGGCTCCGGGGCGAGGGCATCAAGCCATGACCGGCCTTGTCCTCAAGCTGGCCCCGAAAGAGCGGGTGCTGATCAACGGGGCGGTCATCGAAAATGGCGACCGCAGGTCGCGGCTGGCCGTCATGACGCCCAACGCGCATATCCTGCGCCTGCGCGATGCCATTCACCCCGAAGAGGTGAATACGCCGGTGCGCCGGGTGTGCTACGTGGTGCAGCTTGTCCTGTCCGGGGATGCGGTTCCCTCCGAGGCGCGCACACAGCTGCTGCGCGGCATTGAACAGCTGAGCCAGGTGCTGACCGATGCCGACAGCCGCGCCCTGCTGGGCGCTGCGACCACCGCCGTGCTGGAGGATCAGCATTATCAGGCGCTGAAGGTGCTGCGCAGCCTTCTGCCCCGCGAGGAGCGGCTGTTCGCGGCGGCACGGGGATGAGCTTTTCCCCGGTGGTGCCATCCGGCGGATATGCGGGCTGGACCTTTCTCAAGCGCACCCAGGACCGCCAGCAGGCGGCCTTTCAGGCGGATCCGGTGTTCAGGCGCGACGAGGCCTACTTCCGCGCCCGGATCGGGTCCGTCACAACCGCCGATCAGCTTGTGTCTGACCGGCGGCTTCTGAAAGTGGCGCTGGGGGCCTTTGGTCTGGATGCCGACATCGCCAACACATTCTTCCTGCGCAAGGTTCTGCAGGATGGCACCCTGTCTGCCGATGCCTTGTCCGCCAAGCTGGCCGACAAGCGGTATCAGGAGTTTTCCGCAGCCTTCGGCTTTGGCGATTTTTCCGTGCCCCGCACGAAGCTGAGCGATTTCGCCGACAGAATTCTGACGCGCTACAGCCAGCGCCAGTTCGAGATTGCCGTGGGCACCCGCAGCGACCCGATGCGGCTGGCGCTGAACGCCGAACGCGAGATCGGTGCGCTGGCGGCCAGGAAGACCGGCGAAGATGCCAAATGGTTCACCATCATGGGCAACGCCCCGCTGCGGGCGGTGATCCAGACCGCCTTCAACCTGCCCGGAAGCTTTGTGTCGGTTGACATCGACCAGCAACTGGGCGTGTTAAAGGACAGGGCGCGGCAGTTCTTCGGTGATGACACGATATCGCAGTTTTCCGATCCGGCCAAGATGGACGCGCTGCTGCGCCGCTACCTGACGCTGGCCGACCAGGGCGGCCCGCCGGTTTCGGGCGGAACGGCGGCCCTGCAGCTTTTGCAATCCGCGCGCGGCGCGTCGGGCCTATTATCCCTTCTGCGCTGACAGGGCGCTGAAGACGTGCCGGCCGCATGGACCACTGGCTGGAAAGCAGGAAAATCTATTGCGCGCCCCGTGCAGTCTGGCCGGGGCCTGCGGAAGGGTTTCCTGTTCTTCAGCCAGCGGTCCATGCGGCCGGCACGTCTTCAGCGCCTGCTAAAGAAACCCGTCCGCCAGACGCAGGATGCCGGTTTCGGTGCCGCGCCAGTTGGTCTGCACGGCGTCAAGGCGCTTGCGTGTCGCCGGATGATCGCGGTCCAGCGCGCCAAGGCGGACAAGCAGGGCGGCAATCACGGCCTCGGAGGCGCGGGAATTGCCGTCGGCAATCTTCACGGCGATGCCGCACTGCCGGTCGGGAAGAATGGCAACGAAGACGGCCTCGGCCCCGGTCTTGATCGCCACGCGCCCGCCCATGGCGCGCATCAGTTCCGTGCAGGCGCGCCCCTCGCCCGCGACCAGATCGGGATGGTCGGCCATGGCGCGCACCAGCCGGTGCATCGCCCGCTGGCGGAGATCGCCGGCATCCGTCGCGCCGGCAAAGCGGCCCATGGCGCGCGCCAGTCCGTGCAGGGTGGTGGCGAAATTTGGGGCTGAACATCCGTCAATGCCAAAGCCCGGCGAGGTTTCGCCGGTCACCTCTTCGGTGGCGGCACGGATGGCGCGCTGGACCGGATGGTAGGGGTCCACATAGTCTGGACCGGCGCGCAGGTGCAGCGTCAGCGTCAGAAAACCCGCATGCTTGCCCGAACAGTTGTTGTGAATCTGGCAGGGCTTTTCATGGGCCCGCACCAGCCGGTCATGCTCTGCGGTGTCAAAGGGCCAATGCGACCCGCAGCGCAGATCGGCCTCTGCCAGGCCCAGCCCGTCAAGCCAGCGCGTCACCATGCCGGTGTGCAGACCGGCACCCTGATGGCTTGCGCAGGCCAGCGCCAGCTGCGCGGGCGTCAGCCCGGCCGCATCCGCCGCGCCGCTTTCGATCAGCGGCAGGGCCTGAATCATCTTGCAGGACGACCGGGGGAAGATCACCGCCCCGGGGTCCCCCCAGGCCTCGATCACACCGCCCGCCGCATCGCAGATCACCGCATGGCCGCAATGGGCGCTTTCCGGCAGCCCGCCGCGCCAGAGCTCGACCATCGGAATTGCCCCTTGGCTGCCTGCCATTTCAGCATGTCCCTCACGCCTGCGCGATTTTGCGCCCATTGGGCTTTCACGCTTTGCCGGTTTTGCGGTATGGGACGGATATCGGGTTGAAAACTTCTGCGCCACAGGAAAAACTGCGGCAGAAGCGGCGGACAGCCGTCGGGTGCGTGGAATGGCAGCGTGGAGGCCGTGAACGAATGGCAGCATGGATCTTGACCGGCCTGCGCGGCGCAGTGCTTGGACTGGCGGCGGCAGGGGCGATGGCGGTCGGCACCGTGGCGCAGGAATCGACGAACCGCGTCGCAACAAAGACGGACTGGAGCGTTTTCACCGAAGAAAACCCCAAGGAATGCTGGGGCGTGTCCAGCCCCAAGGAAACGGTCAATACGCGCGATGGTGCCCCGGCCACGGTTCGGCGCGGCGACATCCTGCTGTTCGTGACCTTCCGTCCCGGATCGGGCGCGGTCGGCGAAGTGTCCTTCACCGGGGGCTATCCCTTTGCGCCGGGATCGACCGTGAACATGACGATCGGCGACAGCAGCTTTGAGATGTTCGTGGACGGCGAATGGGCCTGGCCGGCAAACGCCGCCGATGACGCCGCGATGCTGGCGGCGCTGAAGGCAGGCTCTTCGGCGGTGCTGACGGCGCGGTCGGCACGCGGAACGCAGACGAAGGACACCTTCTCGCTCTTGGGCTTCACTGCGGCGATGGAGGAATCCGAAGCGCGCTGCAAGTAAGCCAAGGGCCTGGGGCTGTTGCCCCCGGACCGACCTGCGGACCAGGCGGCAGGGTTCGGATTGGTGCCGCGTCAGGGGATCAAGGCTGCGGACCCTGCAAAGGTTACAGGCCCTTTGATTGCCTGTAGGCTGCGATCATATCGTCAAGCGGAACGCCGTCGATGGTAACGCCCGTCAGGCGGCAGTTCTTCAGGACCGCCCCGGAAAGGTTCAGGTTCTGGAAAACCGAACCTGACAGGTTCACATCGTTAAGCTGCCAGCCCGACAGGTTACTGTCGTTGAACCGGGCACCAGAGAAATTGATCTGGTTGAATGTTGTCCCGGAAAGGTTGGCATCGTTGAACCGCGAGCCGGAAAGGTCCGCATCGTTGACGTCAAGTTTTTCAGTAACCCGATGCAGCTTCATCGTTTTGTACTCCTGAACGCCAGGGTGGCAACCTGTTGCTTGTCTCTTGGGGGCAAGCGCACCCGGCTTGTCAGACTGTGCAGCCTCCACGGCGCGGCTTGCGCAACCAGTTTATCCGCTGAATCCGGGAAAGCGAGAAGATGTTGATGTCTGCCCAGCCATCTGACGGCGTCACAGGAAGGTTCCGTTCCTGACGGCAAACGCCTATATGGGCCGGACACACCCCCGAGGATGCCATGACCGATCTGCCCGCCGCCCCGATCACCCAGGACGTGCTGACCCTGCCGCGCAGGTTGCCAGAGGGTGGCCCGGTCAACCTGATCGGGCTGACGCGCGATCAGTTGCAGGCGGCGCTGCTGGCGGCAGGCACGCCCGAGGCGCAGGTCAGGATGCGCGCGGGCCAGGTCTGGCAGTGGCTCTACAATTGGGGGGTGCGCGATTTTGCGCAGATGACCAACCTGGCCAAGGATTTCCGGGCGCGGCTGGCCGGGAATTTCACCATCGAACTGCCGCAGGTCGTCACCCGCCAGATCAGCGCCGACGGCACGCGCAAGTATCTGGTGCGCATTGCCGGCGGGCATGAGGTTGAGACGGTCTATATCCCCGAAGAGGGGCGCGGGACGCTGTGCATTTCCTCGCAGGTTGGCTGCACTCTGACCTGTTCCTTTTGCCACACCGGCACGCAGAAGCTGGTGCGCAACCTGACGGCGGCCGAGATTGTGGGCCAGGTCATGCTGGCGCGCGACGATCTGGGGGAATGGCCGGTCAAGGGTGCGCCCAAGGTGGAAACGCGGCTGATTTCCAACATCGTGCTGATGGGAATGGGGGAACCCCTGTACAATTTCGAAAACGTCCGCGACGCGATGAAGGTGGTGATGGACAACGAAGGCATCGCCCTGGGTCGCCGCCGCATCACCCTGTCGACCAGTGGCGTGGTGCCGGAAATTGCCCGCACCGCGCAGGAAATCGGCTGTCTTCTGGCCGTCAGCTTTCATGCCACGACAGATGAGGTGCGCGACCGTCTGGTGCCGATCAACCGCAAATGGAACATCGCCACCCTGCTGGACGCGCTGCGCGCCTATCCTGGGCTGTCGAATTCTGAACGGATCACCTTTGAATATGTGATGCTGGACGGGGTCAACGACAGCAAGGACGACGCGCACCGGCTGGTGGAGCTGCTGCGCGGCATTCCGGCAAAGGTGAACCTGATCCCGTTCAACGAATGGCCGGGCGCGCCCTACAGGCGGTCGTCGGGCAACCGCATCCACGCCTTTGCCGACATCATCCACAATGCCGGTTACGCCAGCCCGATCCGCACCCCGCGCGGCGAGGATATCATGGCGGCCTGCGGCCAGCTGAAAAGCGCGACCGAGCGGGCGCGGAAAAGCCGGGCGGTGGTGGCGTAACGGACGGGGCTTCGCGCCCGATGCCAGCAGGGTGCTGAAAACGTGCCGGGCGCATGGGCTGCCTGACCGAAAAGCGGGAAACGCTTGCGCCTGGCACCTTGCGCATCCTGGCAGGGGCCATCGCCACTGCCACAGCGCTGCGCTTATCCTTGGCCAGCCGGGGGCCCAAAGCCCCCGGCCAGCGCCCGACCCGCCCCCGGCCAGCGCCCGACCCGCCCCCGGCGGGCGCTTCTCGCCCGCCGGGACGGGCGCTGGCCTGCCGTTGGTGCGGGTTGTGCGGGTCTTGGTGGCACCGTCCCACGCGGGCGGGGGAAACGCGGGTCGCGTTTCCTCTTCCCGCCCGGACTGGAGGCGGAAGATCAGAGTCCGAACCACCAGCCCCGCTCCATTGGCAGGGGCCATCGCCCCTGCCACTGCGCCGCGCTGGCATCAGGACCAGCCGGGGGCCAAAGCCCCCGGCCAGCGCCCGACCCGCCCCTGGCGGGCGCTTCGCCCCCGCCGGGTCGGGCGCTGGCCTTTCGTGGTGCCTGGGCCGACCGGTCTACAGGGCACCGTCCCGCGCGGGCGGGGAAACGCGGTGCGTTTCATGGTCCCGCCCGGAGAGGTGAAGGCACTTTCACTGCTGCAATGGCAGGGGCCATCGCCCCTGCCACAGCGCTACATTGGCATCAGGACCAGCCGGGGGCCAAAGCCCCCGGCCAGCGCCCGACCCGCCACTGGCGGGCGCTTCGCCCCCGCCGGGTCGGGCGCTGGCCTTCTGCTGTTCCCGGACCTGCCGGTCTACAGGGCACCGTCGCGCGCGGGCGGGGGAAACGCGGGTCGCGTTTCCTGTTCCCGCCCGAACAGGCGAAGGCGCTGCCCCCGCTGCAATGGCAGGGGCCATCGCCCCTGCCACAGCGCTGCGCTGGGATCAGGACCAGCCGGGGGCCAAAGCCCCCCGGCCAGCGCCCGACCCGCCACTGGCGGGCGCTTCGCCCCCGCCGGGCCGGGCGCTGGCCTGTCGCTGTTCCCGGACCTGCCGGTCTACAGGGCAGCGTCCCGCGCGCGCGGGGAAACGCGGGTCGCGTTTCCTGTTCCCGCCCGAACAGGTGAAGGCGCTGCCACCGCTGCAATGGCAGGGGCCATCGCCCCTGCCAAAGCGCTGCGCCGGGATCAGGACCAGCCGGGGGCCACAGCCCCCGGCCAGCGCCCGATCCGCCCGTGGCGGGCGCTTCGCCCCCGCCGGGCCGGGCGCTGGCCTGCCGTTGCGCTTGCGGGAAGGGTTCCGGTGGGGCCATGGTTCCCCACCGGGCGGGAAAACGCGGTGCGGTTCCCCCTGCGCCCGGAACGGCACCCACCTTTCGCCAAATCCGGGGCTTTTTCCCACGAGGCATACGAGGGGGGGGAGCTGCTTTCCGCACCCTGCCGGTCAATCAGAACGCTTCGGGCCGCGCCTCGCGCGCCATATGGTCCAGCACGGCATTGACGAATTTCGGCTCTTTGCCGTCGGGAAAGAATGCCTTGGCGATATCGACGAATTCGGTGATCACCACCTTCGGCGGGGTGGGCGTTTCCAGCATTTCGCCGCCGGCGGCGCGGAACAGGGCGCGCAGCACCGGGTCGATCCGGTTGATCGGCCATTTGGCCACCAGCGCGCGGTCGGTCATCTGGTCGATCCGGGCCTGCATGTTGACCGCATGGTCGATCAGCCCGCGAAAATGACCGACATCGCCTTCGGCCATCTCCTGGCCGTCATAAATGGCCCCGAACCGGTGCGTCTCAAACTCGCGGGTCACGGATTCCACCGTCTGGCCCGAGGATTCCATCTGAAACAGCGCCTGGACCGCGTAAAAGCGCGCCGCCGATTTCATCCGCCGCCTGTCGGGCCGGCCGCTCATGCCGTGCCCTCCGCCGGGCGAAAGCCAAGGCCGCCCCTTGGGGCCGACCACCGCCGCGCCAGCGCCACCAGATGCAGCGCCGCCGCCGCTGCCCCGCCACCCTTGTTGTGCCCCGCCGGGTCCGCGCGCACAGCCGCCTGGGCGTGGTTCTCCACGGTCAGGATGCCGTTGCCGATGCAGGCCCCCTGCAGGCCCAGCAGCGACAGGGCGCGTGAACTGTCATTGCACACCGTGTCGTAATGCGTCGTCTCGCCCCGGATGATGCAGCCAAGCGCCACATAGCCGTCGAACCTGGCCATGCGTTCGGCCATCGCGATGGCTGTGGGCACTTCCAGCGCCCCCGGCACCTCGACCAGATCCACCTCTGCCCCACAGGCGGCGGCTGTGGCCCGCGCGCCGCCGATCAGGGCGTCGGCGATGTCGCGGTAAAACGGGGCAACCACGATCAGCAGCCGGACCGGCCTGTCAAACGCCGGAAGCGGCAGGGTAGAGTGGCTTTCCAGGGTGGCCATGGATCAGACCCCGGGGATGGGGCGGGTGCCCGTGATGGTCAGGCCATAAGCATCCAGTCCCACAACCTTCGGGGTTCTGGAATTGGACACCAGCGTGATCTGCGACAGGCCAAGCGCGGACAGGATCTGGGCCCCCAGCCCGTATTGCCGCAGGGTCTGGGGCGACACCGCGTCATCCATGACCAGCTTCATCGCGGTATCGCGCAGCAGCACGACCACACCGCGCCCTTCGGCGGCGATCACCGCCATCGCCCCCCGCAGTTCGCCCGCATGCTGCGGATTGATGCCCAGGACGTCTTCCAGCGGGTTCAGCGCATGCATCCGGACCAGAACCGGCGCGCCGGTGGTGATATCGCCCTTGGTCAGCACGATATGTTCGGCCCCCTGCGTCTCGTCGGCAAAGACCCGCATCATCCAGTCGCCGCCATAGGCCGAGGTCACGTTCCTGACGGCCTTTTCGCTGACCAGATTGTCATGGCGGCGACGATAGGCGATCAGGTCGGAAATCGTGCCGATCTTCAGGTTGTGCTTCTGCGCAAAGCTGACCAGATCCGGCAGGCGGGCCATGGTGCCGTCTTCGTTCATGATCTCGCAGATCACCCCCGAGGGGTTCAGCCCGGCCAGGCGGCTGACATCAACCGCCGCTTCGGTATGCCCGGCGCGCACCAGCACGCCGCCGTCGCGGGCGCGCAGCGGAAAGATATGCCCCGGCGTGGCAATGTCGGCGGCCGTCTTGGTGGGGTCGATCGCCACAGACACGGTCAGCGCCCGGTCTGCGGCCGAAATCCCGGTGGTCACCCCTTCACGCGCCTCGATCGACATCGTGAAGGCGGTTTCGTGCCGGCTGGAGTTCTTCGGGCTCAGCAGCGACAGACCCAGCGCATCGACGCGGGCCCCCGGCATGGCCAGGCAGATCAGGCCGCGCCCGTGCATGGCCATGAAGTTGATGGCCTGGGGCGTACACATCTGCGCCGGGATCACCAGATCGCCTTCATTCTCGCGGTCTTCATGATCGACAAGGATGAACATGCGGCCGTTGCGGGCGTCGTCGATGATCTCTTCCACCGAAGAAATCGCGTCGGAATATTCCGTTCGTGTCGTTCTGGTCATGGCAGCGCTCCGGATTTGTCTGCCTGTTAGCGCGCGGCGCGGCGGAAGGCCATAGTCTGCCGCAGCACGGCCCATGCAGGTCGGCAGAGCCGGGGTTCAGGCCGCCGCACCACATCGCAAGCCGGACAGCGGCGGCATCCGGCGGGGCGACCGGTCAGGCGTTCCATTCCCGGAGCCGCGCGACATAGCGCGCCATCGTGTCAACCTCCAGGTTCACCGCATCGCCTTCAGCGACATCGCCCCATGTCGTCGCCTGCCGCGTATGCGGGATGAAGTTGATGCCAAAGTCTGTCCCGTTCACCTCGTTCACCGTCAGCGAGGTGCCGTTCAACGCAACCGACCCCTTTGGCGCGATGAACCCCGCCAGGGCTTGCGGCGCGCGGAAGGTCACGCGCAGGCTGTCACCTTCGGGACGGATGCCGATCACCTGTGCCAGCCCGTCGACATGGCCCGACACGATATGCCCGCCCAGCTCGTCACCCACCCGCAGCGCGCGCTCCAGGTTGATGCGCTGGCCCGGACCCCAGCCCCCCAGCGTGGTGCAGGACAGGGTTTCGCCGGATATCTGCACGTCAAACCAGGTCTGCGGGCTGCGGCCAAGGTCCACCACTGTCAGGCAGACCCCGTCGCAGGCGATGGACGCACCGATGTCGATGCCATCCACGTCATAGCCGGTGCCGATTCGCGCCCGCAGGTCGCCGTGGCGGTGCAACGCAAGGACGGTGCCGATGTCTGTGATGATGCCGGTGAACATGGCCGCCCCCTTCTGCCTGCGCGCTGACCCGAGGTAGCTCCGGGCGCGCCTGCCTGCAAGTCCTGCGCGACCGCCGTCAGGCCCTGCGGGTCCAGCGGGTCATCACATCATCCCCCAGGCGGGCGGTCTCGGCCAGATCAAACGACGGGGCGCTGTCCAGCCGCATCAGGCCAAGCGGACCCAGCGCGGCCAGCCCCTCGGCCCCGATCAGATTTCCGGCGGCATAGGCCACAACCTCTGTCACCAGTCCGGCGCGGACCAGCGCCGCAGCCAGCTGCCCGCCGCCCTCGCACAGGATGCGGGTCAGCCCTGCCGCCGCAAGCTGGCGCAGGGCATCGCCCGCGTCCACCCGCCCGTCCGGGGCCAGCGCACAGGGGATCAGCCGCGCCCCCCGCGCCGTCCAGGCGTCGCGGGCAGGCGCCGGTGCCTGCGGCCCGTGGCACAGCCAGACCGCAGATGCCCCGGCGCTGCGGCCAAGGCGGCTGTCGGGCGACAGCGCCAGAGGGGTGTCCATCACAATGCGCAGCGGCTGATGCGCCGCCCCAAGGTCGCGCACCGTCAGGTCAGGGTCATCGGCCCGCGCCGTGCCCGCCCCCACCAGCACCGCATCATGCGTCAGGCGCAGGGCATGGCCATGGCGGCGCGCCGCAGGCCCGGTGATCCAGCGGCTTTCGCCGGATGCGGTGGCGATGCGCCCGTCCAGGGTCGTGGCCAGCTTCAGCGTCACCGCAGGCAAGCCCAGCAGGACACGGCGCAGGTATCCGGCATGGGCCGCACGGGCGCTGTCTGCGCCGACCCCTTCGGTCACCGCAAGACCGGCGGCGCGCAGGCGCGCGTGCCCCTGCCCCGCGACGCGCGGATCAGGGTCCTGCAGGGCCGTGACCACGCGGGCCAGCCCGGCGGCGATCAGCCCGTCGGCGCAGGGCGGTGTCCTGCCGTGATGGGCGCAGGGTTCCAGCGTGACATAGGCCGTGGCCCCCCGCGCCGCCGCCCCGGCCTGCGCCAGGGCCATGGCTTCGGCATGGGGCCGCCCCCCCGGCTGCGTCCAGCCGCGCCCGACGATGCGCGTGCCCTGAACGATCACGCAGCCCACTGCGGGATTGGGCCAGGTGTTGCCCAGCCCGCGCGCGCCAAGCCCAAGGGCATGGCGCATGTGGCGGCGGTCGTCTTCGGCGCTCACTCGTCGGTCTGGCCCTGCGGGCGCAGTTCCGAAACGAACCGGTCGAAATCGTCTGCAGCCTGGAAATTCTTGTAAACACTGGCAAAGCGCACATAGGCGACAGTGTCGATCCGGGCCAGGGTTTCCATCACGATCCCGCCGATTTCCTTGGACGGGATATCGGTTTCGCCCATGCTTTCCAGCCGACGCACGATGCCCGAAATCATCTGGTCGATGCGTTCGGGTTCGATGGGGCGTTTCTGCATCGCGATGCGGATGGACCGTTCCAGCTTGGTCCGGTCGAAATCCTCGCGTTTGCCGCTGGATTTGATCACCACAAGGTCGCGCAGCTGCACGCGCTCATAGGTGGTGAACCGCCCGCCACAGGCGGGGCAAAAGCGCCGCCGCCGGATCGAGACGTGATCTTCGGCGGGACGCGAATCCTTCACCTGCGTGTCGATGTTTCCGCAAAACGGGCAGCGCATCGCCCCTCCCTCGGTGGCTGATCTTGCTTATCCACAGGGACTATAGGCCAGCCGCAACAGTTTGGGTAGGGGTATCCTTCGGGTCAAGATGTGGGGTCAGTTGTTGCTGAACCGCCCCGACCTCGGCGGGCATACGCCGGTGGCGGTCAGGGCCAGCACACTGCCCGGCGGCCCGGAACTGAACACGGCAAGCCCCGTCCGCGAGGCAGCCCCTTCGGGGCTGAGCGAAAACCGGATACCCTCGCCCTGGCGGCGCGGCGGCTCTGACAGGCGCCAGATGCGGGTACTGCCCGGCAGGCCCAGGAAATTCTGCACGTAATCTCCTGCCGCGCACCAGAATTCGTTGTCGCCCGACCTGCCGCGGTAGGGAATGTTGAAGGTATTGCCCCCTTCCGGCACCACCACCAGATTGTTCCGGCTGAGCCAGGCCGAAGCCGGGACGGCGGTCAGCCCAAGGGCAAGGACGGCGGGAATGAGATGGCGCGGCATCATGAAGAAGTCCTCTTGTTCTGTTGGTTCTGTCTGGCTGTGTCAGGGCCGGTCTCAGCGGAACAGACCCATGAATCCGAAAGGGTAGAACCGCGGCGGACAAAGCGCAAAGGCCATTGCCGCGCTGACGCTGCCCTGCGGCCCGTCCGACGAGAAGATGGAAAGCCCGGACTTCGCGGACGCCCCTTCCGCACTCAGCGAAAAGCGGATGCCCTGCCCGCGCTGCCTTGGCGGTTCGGACAGGCGGAAAATCCGGGTGCCGCCCGGCATCCCCAGAAAATTGTTCACATAGTCGCCCGCCGCACACCAGAAATCCGCGTCGCCCGACAGCCCCATGAAGGGCACGTTGAAGGTGCCCTCGCCCTCGGGCTGCACGATCAGCCCGTTGCCCGCGACAAAGGACCAGGCGGGGGCCGCCAGCGCCAGCGCGCCGGCGAAGGTGACAGACAGCAGGGAAAGACGGGGCATGGCACACCTTTCTTGCACAGATTGACCGGACGGCGCCCGGCACGGTCGGTGTCCAGAATACGCCCGGAAAGACCGGTTTGACAGGCCGATTCCTGCCTCGCCCCGGAGACAGGTGCCGACCCGCAGAAGATACGGCATCACGCCAGCGCACAAAGGCACCTCGCCGGATGCTTTTGCCCCTTCGGCAGTCAGAAGGGAACCGGGCAGGACCAAGGGCCTGCCGGCCCCGGCACGCGGCCCGGCCAAAGGTGCAGGACCGCTCCTGCGCCGCCGGGGGCCGATAGACCGGCCGGTGTCACCGCCCCGGATTCCGGGGACATTCGCCTTGGCCATGTCCGGTGCAGCGGCGGCGGATCGGGATGCCACAGTCAGGAACCGGCAGATCGCCCGGCGCGCAAAGCCTGACAGATGCTGCATCTCTTCCCACAAACACACCCGGAAGATGCCGCGCCAACAGGGTACGGCACCGCAGCCATCCGGCGTCAACAAGCGGGGCCATGGTGGGTGATAAGGGATTTGAACCCCTGACATCTTCGATGTGAACGAAGCGCTCTACCACTGAGCTAATCACCCGCCGGCGGCCTCTTAGCGCCCCTTTCCGGCCTCTGCAAGGGGCTTTGCGGCCTTGGCCGCCGCCTTGTCCGGCCGGGCGGGCGCATCCGCACCGCCTGCTTTCTTTGCCTCGCGGAACGGCGGCAGGTGCAGATGCTCGCCCCGTCCCATCGCGTCCCCCAGCACCTGGAGCGTATGGGCAACGATGTCCTTGACCTGCTTTTTCTTGGCACCGGATGCCGCCACGACGCGATCCACCAGGTCCTTCTTGCGCAGGGCAAAGGTCTCGCCCACAGCGCTGACCAGCGCCGAGGCCGCTGCGGCCACCTGGGCTTCGGGGGACGGGCTTGCCATTGCATCAGCGCGGGGCACCGGCTTTGCGGTGGCTTTCCGGGAAACCGCAGCCTTCGCCGCAGGCTTGGCCGCAGGCTTGGCCGCAGGCTTGGCCGCAGGCTTGGCCGCAGCGTCCGGCACGGCCGCAGCGACCGGTTCGGCCGGCGGTCTGGCGGCTTTGGCCACGCCTGCCTTGCGCAGGGCGGCAGGGGGTTTCGGTGTCTGCGCCATCGGCGGATATCCTTTTGTCGGTTTGCCCGGACAGACGATAGACTGTTTACGCCTTTTCGCCAAACGTCATATTATTGTTACAAACTTATGATTGGCGGCTGGAAATGGCCCCTTTCCGCTGCGCCCTTTCGATCACCAGCCCCGTCCTGGGCAATGCCTGCCCGACCCTGGCAGGGTGCTCAAGACGTGCCGGCCGCAGGGGCTGCCGGGAAACACTTCCCGATCCGGGGAAAGGGATTCTCCCTTCGGACGGGATCAGGAAACGCAGCGCGTTCCCCCCGCCCGCGCGCGACGGTGCCCTGTAGACCGGCAGGTTCAGGAACAGCAGAAGGCCAGCGCCCGACCCGGCGGGTGCTGGCCGGGGGCCAAGGATCAGCGTGGCGCTGTGGCAGGGGCAATGGCCCCTGCCAGAGAGACCGGACATCCGCGAGAACGCCCGTCCGGGCGGGATCAGGAAACGCGACCCGCGTTTCCCCGCCCGCGCGCGACGGTGCCTTGTAGACCGGCAGGTCCAAGCACCACAAAAGGCCAGCGCCCGACCCGGCGGGGGCGAAGCGCCCGCCGGGGGCGGGTCGGGCGCTGGCCGGGCGCGGGTCGGGCGCTGGCCGGGGGCTTTGGCCCCCGGTCGGTCCTGATCCCAGCGCAGCGTCGTGGGGGGGGGGGGGGGGCCCGCCCCA
>Ga0315906_10001342_pt1 | contig 36737 bp, 39 predicted proteins | sample LakEriMetagenome_4_FD_203526 | JGI IMG/M metagenome (GOLD analysis project Ga0315906, IMG submission 203526) | Freshwater fungal communities from buoy surface, Lake Erie, Ohio, United States - Buoy 2 MA122 | ecosystem: Environmental > Aquatic > Freshwater > Lake > Lake biofilm | place: USA... | reverse complement strand
GATTGATCTATCTGAAAAGAAATGGTGGCGTGGATCATCAGATCGCACCCGCAAAACGCGTACTGATTCACGGAAAAAAAGGCATTGTCAAAGCAGTGTTTGGTTGGCCGGCGATTCATACACGTATGAGCAGCAGTGAAGCCAAAGAGCCGCAACCCAAAGTGGATAATCTCTGGCTGGACTGCGGAGCCAGATCCCGTAAAGAAGTGGAGCAGCTGGGAATAAAAGTAGGCTGCGTAGTGACATACGAAGAAGGCTTTGATGAGCTGGCTCATGATTACTATATCGCCCGTGCATTCGATAACCGCATCGGCGGATTTATGATCGCGGAAGTGGCCCGCCTGCTAAAGCTCAATAAAAAGAAATTGCCTTATGGTTTACATATCGTGAATGCGGTGCAGGAAGAGATTGGATTAAGAGGGGCTGAAATGATTGCACGTCGTATTAAACCCAATATCGCCATCGTAACGGATGTAACACATGATACTACCACGCCGATGATCAGCAAGATCATTGAAGGAGAGATCGCCTGTGGCAAAGGTCCTTCCCTAGCAACAGCACCGGCTATTCACAATAAATTACTCGATCTGGTAAGTGATGTAGCAGAAAAGAAAAAGATCCCAGTACAGTGGCGTTCACTCAGCAGAAGTACGGGAACAGATACCGATTCATTTGCCTATGCCAATGATGGTTGTCCTTCTGTGTTGATCAGCATACCGCTGCGTTATATGCACACCACTGTGGAGATGCTGCATAAATCAGATATAGAAAATACGATCTCACTGATCTATGAAACCTTACTGACTATCACCCCCAAAACGAATTTAAGCTACCTATGATGCAGTTGATTTATATTGATCCGGGAAGCGGCAGTTATTTGGCCCAGGTGATCATTGCTGCTGTACTGGGCGTAGTTTTTTATTTCAAGAGCGCATGGATCTGGATCAAAAGCTTTTTTGTAAAAACACCCAAAAACGAAGAGAATGACCAGCAACATTTCGATGAGTGAACAACACGAAAGTTCCTTTCGTGATCCCGCCGGATATATTTACAAACACGAGGGCACATTCTATCGTTTCGTTACCGATCATTATACGAAAGATTATGATTTTGCGCAGAAGACAGGATTGTTTACCGAAGCGGTCAAGCAGCGTTTATTACTTCCATTCAGCGAAAGCAGTGAACAGCATATTAAAAAAGCAGATTTCTACAAGACCTTATTACCCGATCAGCTACCTTTTCTGACATATCCCCGGGAATGGTGTTTTGCACAGTATAAAGGGGCCGCCCTTACAACACTTAAATTAAATCAACTCGCACTGAGTAAAGGCATGATCCTGAAAGATGCAACACCACTGAATATTCAATTGGTAAGAGGGCGCTGCGTCTGGATCGATCATTTGTCCTTTGAAATATACGATGGCAAAAAACCATGGATCGCCTACCGGCAATTTTGCGAAATGTTTCTCAATCCTTTGCTGATCGCCTCCTACTGCCGGCTTGATATCAATCGGTTATCTGCTGCATACCCGAACGGCATCTCCGCCGCGCAGACCGCCGCACTGCTGCCCTTTAAGAGTCGTTTTAATATTCATGTGCAGCTGCATGTTTTTCTGCAGGCAAAGGTTCAGAAGAAAAGGAAAGAAGGAAATAAGCAAGCCGTATTCAGCCGGGAAAAATTAGAGCGTGTACTGGACAGCTTAAAAACTTGTATTCAGTCATTGATATACCGACCTGTACAAACAGTTTGGAGTGATTATTATGAAGAAACTATTTTAAGCAAGGACTATCTGGAAGATAAAAAACGTATCCTGTCGGAGCACCTGAATGAATTGCATTATCAGACTGTTTTCGATGCCGGATGCAATGACGGCACCTTCTCACTGCTATGCAAAAAAGATGCTTTGGTCGTGTCGGCCGACGGAGATGCTTCCTGTATAAACCGGCTATATGAACATCTAAAAGAAAATAAGATTGAACATGTGAATCCCGTTGTACTCGACCTTATGCAACCCACTGGCGGTATGGGATGGGATAATCGCGAGCAGGATGCCTTTTTTGCACGTAAGGAATATGACCTGATTCTTGCGCTGGCCCTTATGCATCATATATGCATCGGCAAAAATTTACCCTTTACTAAACTGGCTGCTTTTTTAGCGGCCCATGGTCGTCAGGTACTGATCGAATACATCCCGAAGGATGATCCTAAAGTTGTGGAGTTATTACGCAACCGACCAGATATCTTTTACGCTTACGATCGCTATCATTTTGAGCAGTCATTCGATGTTTATTTCCGACTGGAAAAAGCAACGCCCATCGGAGGAAGCAGACGACTGCTGTATAAAATGATCAGAAAATAAAAAGGATCCCCGAAGGGATCCTTGAGTACTTTGCTGTATTCCTGTGCATTAGGCGATTTCTACATCCGCACCGGCTTCTTTCAGCTTGTTGGCGATATCTTCTGCTTCTGCTTTAGATACACCCTCTTTCACCGGCTTCGGAGCACCGTCAACCAGTTCTTTGGCTTCTTTCAGACCTAAGCCTGTCAGATCTTTCACGATCTTAACGACATTCAGTTTAGAAGCGCCACCGTTTTTGAGGATTACGTCAAACGCTGTTTTCTCTTCAACCGCCGCAGCTCCGCCACCATCTCCTGCAGCTACTACAACTGCTGCAGCAGCGGGCTCGATGCCATATTCAGTTTTTAATACGTCTGCCAGCTCCTGTACTTCTTTTACAGTCAGGGCTACTAATGATTCAGCTAATGCTTTTACGTCTGCCATTTTTTTACTTTTTAACCGCCTTCACGTCCATTTTCGGATCCGGCGGAAGTTAATAATAATTGCCTCATTTGCACCTCAGAGGCATTGGTTTTATTGTATAGAACAGCCTAAGCCTATTCTGTTATTCAACATTATTCGGCCGCAGCAGCACCCTCTCCTTTTTTCTCGGCGTGTGTCAGCAAAGCAGACAATACGCGTTTGGCAGGAGACTGCAGCAATCCGATGACTTCCCCAATGAGTTCGTTCTTCGTTTTGATCTGTGTAAGTGCCTTCAACTGATTATCTCCGCTATATACATCGCCATTGATGAACGCCGCTTTCAGCACCGGTCTTTCACCATTACTTTCCTTACGGAAAGTACTGATGATCATGGCAGGCTCTTTCGGATTTTCGGAAAACATCAGCGCAGTTACATTGTGCAGTGCATCATACACACCGGCATAACGCTCGGCATCCAGTGCTTCCAGTGCCTTTTTGATCAGTGTATTCTTTGCCACTTTCATTTCCACCTGCTTGTCAAAACAGGCACGGCGTAATTTACCCACTTGTTCAACGGTGAGTGATTCCGTATCCGTGATATAAAAGTTGTTGTACTGAGCGAATTTTCCCTTCAGCACTTCAATCACTTCGTTTTTTTGTTCTTTAGTCATGATAGTATGTTTTTATACCCTGTTGTGCTGAGGGTTAGTTTGTAAATGTTTTTGTATCAATATTAAGACCCGGGCTCATCGTACTGGCCATGAAAATACTTTTCAGGTAAGTACCTTTTGAAGAAGAAGGTTTCGCCTTCACAATCGCATTCAGAAACTCGGTAGCATTCGCGGCGATCTTATCCGGAGCAAAACTTACGCGACCGATCGATGCATGAACGATACCGGCTTTATCAACCTTAAAAGCGATTTTACCACCTTTCACTTCATTCACAGCTGCAGCCACGTCATTGGTTACAGTTCCTGTTTTAGGGTTAGGCATGAGGTTACGGGGCCCTAACACTTTACCTAATTTACCAATCTTAGGCATCACGGCCGGCGTAGCGATGATCACATCGATATCCGTCCAGCCACCTTCGATTTTGGTGATATATTCATCCAGTCCCACATGATCCGCACCGGCGCTTTTTGCATCGGCTTCTTTATCAGGGGTACAAAGTACCAATACTCTTTTCGTTTTACCGGTACCATGAGGAAGGGTAACCGTTCCTCTTACAGCCTGATCGGCTTTTTTAGGATCCACACCCAGACGGATGTGCACATCCACCGAGCTGTCGAATTTCGTGCAGTTAATTTCTTTAACCAGCGTTGAAGCTTCTTTCAGGGAATACACTTTATTGTTATCCACCTTTGCTTCAGCTATTTTTCTTTTTTTCGTCAGAGACATATAAAAATATTTTTAGTCTGCTAATACGCAAACAGGTGAATCAATTTAATTTTCCCAGGGAGCTGTTCCCTCTACAGTGATACCCATACTTCTGGCTGTACCGGCTACCATACTCATGGCGCTGTTCAGTGTGAAGCAGTTTAGATCGGGCATTTTGTCCTTCGCAATGGCTTCCACCTGAGCCCAGGTTACTTTACCCACTTTCACGCGATTGGATTCCTTAGAACCTTTCTGCACTTTTGCGGCTTCCAGCAACTGAATGGATGCAGGAGGAGTCTTGATGACGAAGTCAAATGACTTATCCGTGTAAACAGTGATTAATACGGGAAGTACCTTCCCTTGTTTGTCTTGCGTTCTGGCGTTGAATTGCTTGCAGAACTCCATGATGTTAACGCCCTTGGAACCGAGCGCCGGACCTACCGGAGGTGCAGGGTTGGCTTGTCCGCCTTTTACCTGCAACTTGACAAATCCTGAGATTTCTTTTGCCATTGTAATTTGTTTTTTGGTGATAGCGTTCCGCATTTTACGGAACTCCCAAATCATATTATTTGCGTTTTAGCGCAAATCAAAGAACTTTTGGGGATGCAAATGTAGTGGAAATTCATTAAAAAAGCGCTACTCGGAGCGCTTTAATTTTTTGGTTTTGATCTTTGACTTTCCTACGCGATCTTCTCCACCTGCATGTAATTCAGCTCCACCGGTGTGGCGCGTCCAAATATCTTAACAGTAACTTTCAGCTTCTTCTTCTCTTCGTTGACCTCTTCGATCACTCCGTTAAAATCATTAAAAGGTCCGTCAATGATCTTGATGGTTTCACCCACGATAAACGGCTCACTCATGCTCATGCCGGCCGCATCGCTCATCTCATCCACTTTACCCAGCATTTTATTCACTTCTGCCTTGCGCAATGCAATAGGATTTTCCTTTCCAAGAAAGTGAATCACATTATTGGTATTGCTGATGGTTTCACGAATATCATCACTCATCCGGCCGCCTTCAACCTCAATCATGACATAACCCGGATAGAAGTTTCTTTCACGAACAACTTTCTTTCCGTTCTGTACTTTATATACTTTCTCTACCGGCAGGAACACCTGTTTAACGATCTTGTCCCAGCCACTGCGGGAAATTTCCTTATCAAGGTACTCCTTCACCTTTCGCTCCTTACCGCTGACAACTCTCAATACATACCACTTGCTGGTCTCTACATTGGTTGCTTCCATGATTACCATTATTTAAAAATTGAATAAAAAAGATCCAGCAGAGATGCGATACCCAGATCCATCAGCCAAACAATAGCGGTGATGATCAGCGTGGCAACCAAGACAATCATGGTTGACTGCTGCAACTGCTGCCAGGTAGGCCAGGTGACTTTTTCCAGAAGCTCCCTGTAAGAGTCTTTAAAATATGCTGTGATCTTGCTCATAATAATGTCTGTTTAAAATGGATGTAAATCTATGAAAGATATACAAATTTTTGCTGCACGGGTACTAGGATTCGAACCCAGACTGAAGGTTTTGGAGACCTCTGTACTACCGTTATACTATACCCGTATAATTACTTTAAGAAAGCCACACAATATACTAAAAATCAGACTTTTTTAAAGAACAAAGTACCTGGACCAACGCCCATGGTACTTTGTTTTTAGTAAAAGCGCCTTCTTCCTTTTCAGGAGATCGGCTTATTTTAAAATTTCAGTCACCTGACCCGCACCTACGGTACGTCCGCCTTCACGGATCGCGAATTTCAAACCTTTTTCCATCGCGATCGGAGCGATCAATTTAACCATCAGGTTGATATTATCGCCGGGCATTACCATTTCAGTACCTTCAGGAAGCGTTACTTCTCCGGTAACGTCTGTTGTACGGAAATAGAACTGAGGACGATATTTTTGGAAGAACGGAGTATGACGTCCGCCTTCTTCTTTGCTCAGAACGTAAACCTCTCCCTTGAATTCAGTGTGAGGAGTGATTGACTTCGGAGCACAGATCACCATACCGCGACGGATATCTTTTTTCTCAATACCGCGAAGAAGAAGACCTGCATTATCACCGGCTTGTCCTTGATCCAATAATTTTTTGAACATCTCAACACCGGTTACAGTAGAGTTTAAAGGAGCTTCTACCAAACCTACGATTTCAACAGCTTCCCCTACTTTTACAACACCACGCTCAATACGACCTGTAGCAACCGTACCACGACCCGTGATTGAGAATACGTCTTCCACACTCATCAGGAACGGAAGATCAACCGGACGGGGAGGAAGAGGAATGTATGAATCAACAGCTTCCATCAGTTCGTCGATTGCTTTCACCCATTTTTCTTCACCGGCTAAAGCACCTGTAGCAGAACCTTTGATAATCGGTGTGTTATCACCGTCAAATCCGTAAGAGCTTAACAGATCGCGAATCTCCATTTCAACCAGTTCCAGTAATTCGGCATCATCTACCAGATCTACTTTATTCATGAAAACAACAATCTTAGGAACGCCTACCTGACGAGCCAGCAGAATGTGTTCTTTTGTCTGAGGCATAGGACCATCTGTAGCAGCCACCACAAGGATAGCGCCATCCATCTGAGCCGCACCCGTAATCATGTTTTTCACATAATCGGCGTGACCCGGACAGTCAACGTGTGCGTAGTGACGGTTGGCTGTTTGATATTCAACGTGAGCCGTATTGATGGTGATACCACGCTCTTTTTCTTCGGGAGCGCCATCGATCTCATCATACTTTTTTGCTTGCGCCAGACCTTTCTTAGAAAGGATGTCTGTGATCGCAGCTGTCAGAGTGGTTTTACCATGGTCAACGTGACCGATAGTACCTACGTTTACGTGCGGTTTCTCCCGCTTAAAGGTCTCTTTAGACATCTTATTTGTTTTTAATTTATAGTTTACAAAATAGTGAAACAATGTTGAAGTCAAAAATCAAAAGTCAAAACCTAAAACTTGAATCTTTCAAACTTTACAACTTTTAACTTTCAACTCTTAACTGACTTGAGCCGTTGATGAGAATTGAACTCACGACCTCTTCCTTACCAAGGAAGTGCTCTACCCCTGAGCTACAACGGCTGGTAATCGGTCGCATCTCACATCAACAACCTATGTAAAAGAACTCTTTTGAGCGGGAGACCGGGCTCGAACCGGCCACCTGAAGCTTGGAAGGCTACCGCTCTACCAAATGAGCTACTCCCGCTTTTAGATACTTACTCGTGTAAATATCAACGTATCCATTCGGGTTAAAGCGAATGAAACGGTGGGCACAGAAGGATTCGAACCTCCGAAGTCGAAAGACGGCAGATTTACAGTCTGCTCACGTTGACCGCTTGTGGAATGTGCCCAGGCAACAACTCGACTTTTGTCGGCTGTATTCGAAACAAGAGCCACTTGTCGGACTCGAACCAACGACCTGCTGATTACAAATCAGCTGCTCTACCAACTGAGCTAAAGTGGCAAAATTGTACGATGATCGACCCAATAAAGAACTTTTTTTATACCCAAATAAAGAGTTACCCCCTATTTTGGGAAGGCAAAGGTAAAGGAATTCGGCAAATAGCAAAATTTTTAACTGCAGAAAATCATTAAAAAACCCCTGAATGTTCAGGGGTCGATGTTTTAAGAGAAAGATAATTGCTTTTCTTTCTTTCGTTTCAGCTGATTGATCAATGATGTTAAGGCTTCATCAAACGACTGCTCGAATGATTTGGAAGAATGTTTGACGAATAATTGCTGTTTGGGTACATGCACTTTGATCTCGGCAATCTTATCCTTGATGTTGTGCACCACATTGTCGAGTTTTAAAAATACTTCCACACGCACAATACGGTCGTGAAAATTACGGAGCTTCTGCAGCTTCTCATTCACATGTTCTAATAATTTGGAATCGGCATCAAATCGCACGGTTTGAATGTCCACAGTCATAGGATGATCAATTTAGACAGTTAAAAAATGGTTTCCTGAAAAGAGTTTATTCAGGCAGCCATACAAGTTAAAAAAAAATTTGAAAAAAAGGAATCTAATCGGCAGAAATATTTTAACATGATGGTATCAAGGTGTCGGGGTGTCTTGGTGTCGAAAATGTGGATTCATTTTACGATTTAGGATGGGCACGCGCATGAATCTCCTTGAGCTTATCAATGGTATTATGGGTATATATCTGGGTAGCAGCGAGACTGCTATGTCCCAATAATTCTTTGACGGCATTCAGCTCTGCACCATTATTCATCAGATGAGTAGCAAAACTATGGCGTAGTACGTGCGGACTTTTTTTGTCGATGGTAGTTACCTGGGACAAATACCGTTTAACTACCCCCTGCACATAGCGGGGATGAAGCGGTTTACCTTTATCACTCACCAGGAGATGCGCTGCATTGAGATCCGCAGAAACCGATTTTTTTTCCGCGATATAATCCTCCACCAGCTTTTTCAATTCTGACGTCATCGGAATGATTCGCTCTTTATTCCCTTTCCCTAAAATCTTTAATTGCTGTTTGGACAGATCTACCTGCGTTTCTTTAAGTCCGGTCAGTTCACTCAAACGCATACCCGTCGCATAAAACAAAGCAAATATCAGCCGTTCGACCCGACCAGTCCAGCTATCCGGAAACTCAACATGGCTGAAAAGTGTTTCCAGATCTTTTACCTCCACGTAGACCGGGAGTCTTTTGCTAACCTTGGGCGCAACCAGCATAGCCGTCGGCGTGTTGGTCACGATACCCTTCCTTTGAAGGAAACGATAGAATGATTTAACGGCAGATATACGACGATTGATGGATTTGGCAGAATGCCCCTGCTCTTTCATGGATGCCAGCCATCCCCGTATCATGGATGCCTGTATGTCCGCAGCTCGCTCGAGCTCATACTGAGCTGCTATGAATTCATAAAAAAAAGCAAGGTCCGAAGCATATGAAGATATGGTATGCCGTGCATATCGCTTTTCAAACTTAAGATAATCCAGAAAAGCCTGTAATTCGGAGATATTGGACAGTTCCATATAATACGATAGCCGTGAATTTACAAAAAATCCACGGCTATCAGAAAAAATTAATTTTATCAGAGCTCGATCTTGCCGCTCACGATCTGCTGACGATAGATCGCTTTCAACACCTCTCCTCTTCTTCTTACAGAAGGTTTTGTGAACGACTGACGCGCACGTAACTGAAGCAATACTTTGCTTTTTTCAAATTTCTTTTTGTACTTCTTCAGCGCCTTGTCAATGTTTTCGCAGTCTTTTGAATCAATGATTAACATAATAATATACCTCCCGGTTATTTTTAGGATGGCAAAGATAATAGCTTCAATTGAATTTACAAAAAATGGTAATTTGCATCCATGTTTACCGGTATTATCGAGTGTATAGGAATCATAAAAAAAATCAGCGATACAGACGGCAATCGCCGGATTTGGATATCCTCCCCCATCACAGACCAGCTCAAAATTGATCAGAGTGTTGCCCATAACGGGATATGTCTGACAGTGGAAGAAATATCCAATGATCTTCATGCCGTAACCGCTGTGCCGGAAACCATTCAAAAAACCAGTATAGCCGGCTGGCAGGAAGGCATGGCCGTCAATATCGAACGCTGTCTGGAAATCGGCAGTCGCCTTGATGGTCATCTGGTGCAGGGTCATGTGGATACCACGGGTATTTGCATCAAAAAAGAAAGCGCCGAAAACAGTTGGCTTTTCCGCTTCACATTCCCGAAAGAATTTGCTTCCCTGATTGTAGAAAAAGGATCTATCTGCGTAAACGGGATAAGTCTAACAGCTTTTGATGTAAGCGATGACGCATTTACCGTCACCATCATCCCTTTCACATATCAACACACCACCATTGCCGATATATCCGAAGGCGATCAGGTGAACCTGGAATTCGATATACTGGGTAAATACATTCTCCGCCATGCCCGGCTGATGCAAAATCCGTAAAATTACGGTGCTTTAAATCGCCGATTATTCCTCTACCACAAAACAAACAGGCTTTGTAATTTGCACCAGAATTAGAACAATATCCGTATCCTAAACCAATCCTTATGAAAACGAACATATCTGTCATTGTGCCGGTTCGTAATCTGTCTGAATGTATCATTCCTTTTTATTACGAACTCATTAAGCATATCCCCGCATCTTTTGAGCTGATTTGGGTGAACGACTGCAGCAATGACACAACGGCCGAAGAAATCATGACCATTATACAACGCGATCAGCGCGTAAGATGTATTACGCTGAATCAAGAATCAGGTGCTGAAGCCGCCATTATGGCCGGGCTTGATTATGCAGACGGAGAATACCTCATCATCATGAAAGGCGATCTGCAGCATCCGGCTGATATGATACCTGATATCATTCGTTGCCTGGAGGAAGGATACGAGATCGTACACACCCTGCCTGCCAATCGCGAGCCTGTCCCTTTTGCGTTGAAATGGCTGATGGACATTTGCTACCAAACACTTTCTGTTCTGCGACGAAAAGATGTACTCATTCATCTTCACCAACTCAGAGGATTTAAAAAAGCAGTGGTCATGGATTATTTATTTTTTCGTGAAAAAGATCTTTCGGCAGATGATTATTTTAACTGTTCCGGCTACCGGATCGCAACCATGGAATATTTCAATAAACTCAATAAAGACAAACACCGGAAATATACCAAAGCACATCTGCTGAAAACAACGAGAGATACATTTGATCATACGATACCCGGATTTACACGAACATTCTTTTACCTGGGAACCACTCTGAGCCTGGCTTCCTTGTTTTTTTTCGTGATATTTATGAGCGACTTTATTAAAGGCATTCATCTGGATACAGATGCACTCACCCTGACATCCCTGTTATTTGCCGGCGGTATACAAATACTGCTATTTGGAACTGATAAAAGAAAGATCCATACCGAATTACAACGACTGGACAAAAACCATCAACCATTGCCGGATCAACATGATTTAGTACCGGAATATTCATTTACAGGGAAGCGAAAAAATCATGTATTAATTGAATCGTAACGCTTGTACAGGATGAATCTTTCTCACCAATAGAGACGGGATCAGCAGAATGACCACACAGATGAGCATCGTACCTGCATTGACAGCCATCACATGCCAGCCAATAACTTTTACAGGCGCTTCACGAATATAATAGGCCGCTTCATCGAGCCTTATGATACCAAAAGAAGATTGCAGCCAGCATAGGAAAAGTCCGGCTACATTTCCCCAAAAGATTCCCTTCAATGCGATCAGCATACCCTGACGCCAGAAGATATCCTGCACCTGAAGATCAGAAGCACCAAATGCTTTGAGTACCCCGATCATTCTTCTTCTTTCAAGAACTAATATAAGCAGACAGGATACAAGATTAATAATAGCCACAAGACACATAATTCCAATAATGAGCCCTCTGTTGGTATCCTGTAAATTCAGCCAGTCAAAAATATTCGGATAAATTTCCCTGACGGATGTTGCATACCAATCAACCGGTATATTGTCCAATATACTGTTTACCGTTGCCGCATCATGAACATGATCATCTATACTCACTTCATACCCGGAAACAACCGTCCTCTCCCACAGCTGCATTTTTTGTAAAAAATCAATTTCTGTCACAGCAAAATTTCGGTCATATTCCTCAATGGCCGTTTTATATATCCCTGCAATCCGAACTTTGCGAACGCGTGGCTGTTCACTTCGCTCATTCATAAAATAAAGAAAAACCTGCTGTCCGGTATCCAGTCCAAGTGAACGGGCCGTATGAGAAGAAATGAGTACGGATGGTCGTGCTGTATCAAACGATAAACCTTGTCCCCGAATGAGATAGGAAGCGAAACGATGTTTGACAAAATCTTTTTCCACTCCTTTCAGCATGATGCCTTCCATGCTTGACGCACTTCTCATCAAACAGGTTTTATTGATATATGCATCCACACGCTGCACATGTTTGACATGTCGGATCATTTGGCGAATGCTGTCGTTGGCCACACTGGGACTTTCATCCGACAAATCAGAAGACTGGGGAGGATGTTGCTGCACCCGGATATGACCGGAAAAATTAAAAATCTTTTTGGCGATGGCATCCTGAAAGCCGGATACAAAAGCCAATGTGAGAATCATCACCGACACGCTGAAAACGGTTGCCAGCAAGGATAATCTTACAACCAGTCCGGACAATGACCGCTGATGACGACCTGATAATCTTCTCGCTATAAATGTACCAATATGCAATTCGTGTACCTTTGAAGAACGTAAAACTATGCTTTTATCAAATATGCGTTATCTGTCTGCTATTTTATTTTATTTCACTGTCAGCCTTACACTGAAATCTCCCCTGTATGGTCAGCTTTCCGACAAGATCCATCATAGCCACATTCATTCTGTCAAACTTCACCCGTATGCAGATCCGCTTAGTTATCCCATCATCCGCCTCAACAGTCAGGACAGACTGGAATTACACTTTGATGATCTTCAGGCGGATGTAAAATACTATGCCTATACCTTCATTTTATGCAATGCCGACTGGAGGCCGGCCAATCTCAGTCAGTTTGATTATATGCAGGGTTTTTCCAATGTACGGATCAACACCTACCGCAATTCCAATACAGTTCTGACACCCTATACGCATTACTCGGCAGAAGTACCCAACAGAAACACATTTCCCACCCGAAGCGGGAATTATATCCTGAAAGTTTTTGTGAACGGAGATACCACCCAGCTCGCTTTTACCAAACGATTTCTTGTCGTTGATCAACGAGCCACCGCCGGCATGAGCATTCTCCAGCCCTTCAATACACAGTTAGCCAAAACACATCAGAAAGTTCAGTTATCGGTGAATGTACAGCAGATCAAGCCCACCAATGTATTTCAGCAAATTCAAATTGTCATTCTTCAGAATTATCGCTGGGACAATGCTATTCAACATCTCAAACCAACTTTTATCCGTCAGAATATCCTTGAATATAATTCAGAAAACGAAAGTCTTTTCCCCGGGCAAAAAGAATGGCGATGGGTAAACCTTACCAGTTTCAGGCTTCAAACAGACCGTATCGAAAAAGGTGACTATACTGAAAAAGGACAAACCTTGTATATCAAACCTGATTTAGAAAGAAAATCTCTTCGGTATATGTATTACCGGGATGCGAACGGTTTTTGTCAGTTCAGTAATCTGGAAGCAAGGAACCCATACTGGCAGACAGATTACGCGACCACGGTATTCCGATATCTGCCCGGGACAAATGATTCGTATAATGATAAAGATCTCTTTATATACGGCGAGCTCACAAATTACGAACTGAGTGACCGTTATAAAATGATTTATAACCCCGAAACAGGTTATTACGAAAAAAGTCTTTTCATGAAACAAGGCATTTACGATTACATGTATCTGATGAAAGATAAGAAAACCGGCAAAACCGATGCGTCAGAAACTGAAGGAAACTGGTGGGAATCAGAAAACAATTATACCCTTCTCATCTATTACAAACCTCTTGGAGGAAGGGCTGACGAACTCGTTGGCATTACGCAAATTAATTCACTGGCCAACCGACCGGCGATTGAAACTAGACAGTTTTAAATTCAGTATGTCGGAGGATCGTTTTCCGTTGTTCGTTATTCGTTTTTCGAAAAACGAGAAACGAAAAGGGGTATCAACGTTGTCGAGGTGTCGTGGTGGCAATTCAAATTATTAATTATTAATCCTAACATAATCTTATTGCATACAACTCAATATGATTTTATATCTTTGCGCCGGCAGGTCTTACACGACCAGCTCCTGCTGAACTCCCCCAGGGCGGGAACGCAGCAAGGGTAGGCGGTTGAGCGGTGCGATGGAAGTAACCTGCCATTTTTTTTCAAATCCTTCAGCATGAAATTTTTTATTGACACAGCTAATCTCGATCAGATCAGAGAAGCCAATGACCTCGGCATTCTGGATGGTGTAACAACCAACCCGTCTTTAATGGCAAAAGAAGGCATCAAAGGGGAAGAAGCGATCATGAAACATTACCGCACCATCTGCGAAATGGTGGACGGAGATATCAGTGCAGAAGTGATCAGTACTGATGTAAAAGGTATGATCGAAGAAGGAAAAAAGCTAGCTGCGATACATCCTAACATCGTGGTGAAAATCCCGATGATTAAAGACGGGATAAAAGCCCTCAAATGGTTCAGCGATAATAATATTAAAACGAATTGCACACTGGTATTCAGTGCGGGGCAAGCGATCCTGGCTGCTAAAGCCGGAGCCACCTATGTATCCCCATTCATTGGTCGTATTGATGACAGCGGATGGGATGGCGTGCAACTCATCTCCCAGATTGCCAATATTTATTCATTACAGGGATTTGAAACCGAGATCCTCTCCGCCTCTATCAGAAATCCCAATCATATCATTCAGTCAGCAGAAGCCGGCGCACATGTATGTACTTGTCCGCTTGACTCCATTCTTGGATTATTAAAACATCCCCTGACCGATCTTGGACTCGCCAAGTTTCTGGAAGACGCTAAAAAATTTCAGTAAAGAAATGTATGGTGTCCGTCTCGCCTCTGGCGAGACGGTGTCAAGGTGTCGTGGTATCGATTTGTAAATCGTTCCTTAAACACCCCAATCATTAATTCTTAATTACTAATTATTAATTAGTTTTTCATTTCCCAAAGCAAAATCCCCGTTGCCACGGCAGCATTCAGAGATTCAGCCTGTCCATAACCGGGTATCGTTACAGGATGTGTAATGAGTTCTCTAATATCATTCCGGATACCGGAGCCCTCTCTTCCAATCACCATCACCCCATCGGCCGGTAAAGCAATTTGAGAAACCGTCTCTCCTTCCATGAAGGCACCATAGATATTTCCTTTATAATTGCTGAGCCACTCTTTCAGATCTGTACGATGTACCTGCACCCTCGCTATACTTCCCATGGATGATTGTACTACTTTGGGATTATACAGATCGACACAATCCAGGCTGCATACTATGTGACTGACACCAAACCAGTCAGCGGTACGAATCATCGTACCCAGATTACCCGGATCCTGAATACCATCCAATGCCAGCACCCATCCCTTGGACGAAAGATCAGCCATATTGGTTTCAAACTTTCGAATCACAGCCAAGACCTGATTAGGGGTTGATAACAGAGAGATCCGTTGCAGGGTATCATCATCTATCTTCTCGGTAGTGATATTCTTGAGTAGATCTTCATTTGCTCTTGTAAATGTATCTACCGCAAAAACCTTCTGAATATACTCAGGGCATGCTATGATTAAATCTCTGACGAGTTTTGTGCCTTCAGCCAAAAAAGTACCACTCTCATCACGGCCTTTTTGTTGACCTAACGACCGAATATATTTAACTTCGTTTTTACTGATCATAGATAACTGATATGCTGATGCTCCGAATGGCTCGTTTTTATAAAGTTACATGCTTCGTTTTGTTGCTGGCATCCTGCGGCGTAAAAGATTTCCCGGCTAAAACACCTTTTGTATTTCAAAATAATATTGAGATCAAAGAAAATCCGTTTAATCCCATTGAAACAAAAACCTTAAAGGAAAAATTAAAAACACAGCTGGCCGACAGCATGCAAGTTAAAATAAAAGAACGATTCATCTTTTTTAAACAACGAGTGCATCCGGCTGCTTTTGACACAACCTATGTACAGCAAAGTCTGGATGGCATAAAAATTTTATTCAAATCTCTGGGTTATTATAACTCAACCTGTACCGCTATCTCCAAAACAGATACCGTACGGAATCAGTATCGTGTAACAACGCAATTCACTGTACATCCCGGCAAAACATTCCGGGTGGATTCCATCGCCTATATCTTTACCGATTCAATCGACAATGAGCATACCCTCCGTTTACAGCAATTAGCTCTTGAAAACCGTGGGACAAGTCCATTGCAAAAAAATGCAGTCTTTAATGAAACACTTATCAGTGATGAATTAAACAGACTCGTGAGTCTGTTCAGAAACAATGGCTATTATAATTTCACAAGAGATCTTTTATATGTGGATGCCGACACGGTATTTATGCCTTTGCTGAATGCGATCATTGATCCGTTTGAAAGGCTTAAAGCATTGCAGGATGCCTATGAGCGGAGAGAAAATCCAACGATCAACCTGATCATCCGCCTCTCTCCTCTCATCAAACCGGGTCAGCTGGTTCAGTATTACATTGGCAAAGTTAGTTTTTACCCTGACTATAACGGCCTCTCTCTGGATACCGGACAGGTGATCGTTGATGAAAAAAACAATGTACACATCAAACAAAAAAAGAACCTCTTTAAGCCGGCTTATATTTATTCGCATAATTATCTTAAACCCGGGACGCTATTCAATACACAGATTTTAAACAGAACTTTTGATGAGTTCACCGGTCTCGGCAGCTGGCAATTCGTAAAAATTGATTCCAAAGCCTCCCCCTATTTAAATTTCAATTCTACAGATACTCCAAGAATAGACTTTGAGTTCCTGATGATGCCGGTAAAGAAATACGGATTTTCCGCCGACCTCGAAAGTGTTTTCAATCAGACACAACAGGTAGCTATCGGCGCAGCCGGTAATCTGGTCGGTCTCGGATTAAATCTGGGTGTAAGAAACCGCAATTTCGACAAGCAGGGAATTGTCATTGCTCATACCATCAGAGGAGGTATTGAGGCAGGTATTGGTCAAATCAACAGAGGTCTGCAGGCAACGGAACTAACCTACAGCAACAGCGTGACCATACCTAAACTGTTAGGATGGAACAGCCGCATCAACCAGCGTTTTCTATTTAAACGAACATTTTTAAATTCTAATGTATCCTTAATTGACCGGAATGTGAATGCAAACGGCTTATTCAGGCTCACTAATATCGGTTCATCTTTCGGTTGGCAGATCAGAACAAAAAAAGACGAGATCATAACGTTCCGTCCGGCTTATATTGAATATGTCAATCTCTATAATATTTCTCCTTCTTTTCAAAAACAATTAGACACAACACCTTTTTTACGGTATTCATTTTCACAGGGAATGGTGCTGGGTAATTTCATGTTTTCCTATGCCAAACCGCAGATCTTTTCCAAACGCAAACTCAATCACATCAGCTCGTTCCGGTTCAGTTTTGAAGAATCGGGATTATTGTTTGGCAGATTTCGTTCATCCATACCCTTATTGCAACGCGATCTGTTCGAATATGTGAAAGGAGAAATGGAATTGAAGTATGAGATTCGACAACCTAAAACAACCTGGGCTTTTCGCATGCTGACAGGTGCAGGTATATTGCTTGACGGGACATCCAATATGCCTTTCTTCAAACAATTTACAGGAGGCGGACCAAACAGCATGCGTGCCTGGCCACTGAGAAGTATCGGTCCGGGCTCATCCCCTGCTGAAAGAAGAGAAGGCCGAAATCAATTCTTCAGCCGAAGCGGGGACATGATCTTTGAAACAAACGCAGAGTTCCGCTACAATATCGCAACGGTATTACCGAATACTTTTATTATTCGCGGAGCGGTATTTACTGACATTGGTAACATTTGGAATCTTCCCAACAAAACCAACCGAAACAATGATACCGTTGTTTTTCACCTGAGAAATTTCTACCGAGATCTGAGTGTCAGTGCCGGAGCAGGCATACGATTTGATTTTATAGGTTTGTTTCTTCTTCGCATCGATTTTGGCTTACGCATTAAGGATCCGGCATTACCTTTTTCCGATAAAAATAACGGCTGGAAAAATCCCAAGCCAAGCCTGGCCAATTTTTTCAGCAATAAAGAGGAACACCGGCAATGGCGTTACGAAAACTTCAACCTGTCACTGGGAATCAATTATCCTTTTTAATCATCTCTCTGATCCAGCTGATGGTTTCTTCCACCGAGCGGGCTTTCTCTACATGATATTCTCCGATTTTTGTCCGGCGTAAACTGCTTAAATAACCACCGCAGCCCAGATGCTGTCCAATGTCATGTGCCAGACTACGAATATATGTTCCGGTAGAGCAAACAACCCGGAATGATATCAGGAGAGTATTCTGTACAGGCTCACAGGACAGAATATCAAAATGTTTGATATGTATCTGACGAGGTTCAAGTACCACCTCTTTGCCGGCTCTCGCGAGCAAATAAACGGGCTTGCCTTTCTGCTTAACGGCTGAATGTTTAGGTGGCAGCTGACTGATCTCACCAGTAAAATGTAAAGCAGCATCTTTGATAACATTCAACGTGATATGGTCGATGGATTTAAAATTTTCCGGAACTGATTCGAGATCATAGGTGGGTGTTTCCGCGCCCAGCGTGATGGTACCGGTATATTCTTTTTCCTGCGCCATGTATTCATTGATGCGCTTCGTGAATTTACCCGTACAAAGAATCAAGAGTCCGGTTGCCAGCGGATCAAGTGTACCGGCATGACCAACTTTTTTTATTTTGATGGCATTGCGAATCTTCGCCACTACATCATGCGATGTCCATTCAAGCGGCTTGTCAATCAGTAATACCTGACCCTCTGAAAAAAAATCCTGTAATGGCGTAAGCATGATAAATTTTTGCCGTAAGATCAGTAAGCCTGTGCAAATAATACACGACGCTGAGATGGTTTACCGGATAAAATACAAACGCCTGTCTCATCTTTCGCATCCAGCGGAATACAACGGATCGTCGCTTTCGTTTTTTCTTTGATCAGTGTTTCTGTTTCAGGCGTTCCGTCCCAATGAGCTGAAACAAAGCCTCCTTTATTTTCAAGCACCTCCACAAACTCATCCCAGCTGTTTACCTCTGTGATGTGACTATCTCGGTACACCCTGGCTCTTTCAAATAAATTCTGCTGGATCTCTTCCAGTAAATTTTCAATATAATCGGCCAACCCATCTGCAGAAACCGATTGTTTTTGTTTGGTATCTCTGCGCGCAAGCTCCACCACATTCTGCTCCAGATCTCGAGCGCCAATAGCAATACGTACAGGCACACCCTTCATTTCATATTCATTGAATTTCCACCCTGGTCTTGCATGATCCGAATCATCATATTTCACGGAAATACGTTTTGCTTTCAGCTCTTTAACAAGGGAAGCAACTTTTTCACTGATTGCATTTTTTTGTTCTTCATTTTTATAGATTGGAATGATCACCACCTGTAACGGTGCGATGCGCGGAGGAAGAACCAGGCCATCGTCATCACTGTGCGCCATCACCAGCGCACCAATCAGTCGTGTACTCACCCCCCAGCTAGTAGCCCACACATATTCTTGTTTATTCTGACTATTTAAGAATTTAACATCAAAGGCTTTCGCAAAATTCTGTCCAAGAAAATGAGAGGTTCCCGCCTGCAGTGCCTTACCATCCTGCATGAGGGCTTCAATACAATACGTATCCAAAGCTCCTGCAAAACGTTCCGATTCTGATTTAACTCCCTTGATCACCGGAAGCGCCATATATTTTTCAGCAAATTCAGCATATACTTCCAGCATTTTTTTGGTCTCCTCTACAGCTTCTTCCTGCGTGGCATGAGCGGTATGTCCTTCCTGCCATAAAAATTCGGCTGTACGGAGAAATAAACGTGTACGCATTTCCCATCTCACTACATTGGCCCATTGATTGACCAGAATCGGCAGATCACGGTATGACTGTATCCAACCTTTATAGGTATTCCAGATGATGGCCTCACTGGTAGGACGCACCACCAGCTCTTCTTCCAGTTTTGCTTCCGGATCAACCATTAATGCCCCTTTCTTATTCGGATCGGTTTTCAACCGATAATGCGTAACAACGGCACATTCTTTCGCAAATCCCTCCGCATTTTTTTCTTCCGCTTCAAACAAACTCTTCGGAACAAAAAGCGGGAAATAGGCATTCTGATGACCGGTATCCTTGAACATGCGATCGAGTACATCACGGATATTTTCCCATAGCGAAAAACCATAGGGCTTAATGACCATGCATCCTCTGACAGCTGAATAATCAGCCAGTCCTCCTTTCAGAATCAGATCATTGTACCACTGTGCATAATCCTGTTGTCGTGATGTGATTTCACTTGCCATATTCGACTTTTTATCATGATGATCAGGCTTTATGCTGATCTTAACATTTTAGCGAGGCAAAAGTAGTAACTTCATTCAGACAAATCTTAGAAACATGAGAAATATTATCCTTCTCTCAGCATTCATACTGTTACTGATGACATCCTGTGCCACGTATCGCAATGGACAAACCCCGGATGATGTTTACTTTGCTGCAGAGCCTGAGAACTATGTTCATGAAGAATACGACCTGGAGCGAAGGGAAGAATTCAATAACGGAGGAAGACGAGTCCGGATTATTGACAATAATCAACCGAATACCCTTTTCAACCGGAGCTTTTGTCATGATCCTGCTTCCATGATTATACTAAACAATCAGTGTTTCTGTGCCGTTAACGGAAATCTTATCCCATTCATTCCTAGAACAGCGCTGCCGTCTTCTCCGGTTCGTTCGTCAACTGTATCTGCTTTGGGGAACACAACCTTAACAGAGCAGCCCGTACGTGCAGGCAAATATTTTGTCAATCCCAAACCATCCAACGGCAGCTCGATATTTAAAGGTGGCAGCAACCAAAATCAGACTCGTTACAGCAACACAACGGATAATAACAACAGCGGAAGTCGCTATTTTCAAAGCAACTCCTCTCCTTCTTCGTCTACTGGCAATAGTTCCAGTGGCGGCAGAAGTGGCAGAAGAAATTAAGGATCATCTATCCATCTTTGCATGAATAAAAATTTCACAATCATTTTACTGACCCTATTGTCAGTGACAAGTTCTATTGCACAGAATGCAATTGATGCGGCAACCATGGGAACTTTTCAGTCAACCGGATCGGCACGGATCATGGCCATGGGGAATAACAGTACCGCTTTAGGAGGCGATATCAGTGCCATCTATCAAAATCCTGCCGGATTATCCCAATACCGAACAAATGAACTTGTTCTTTCTCCCGGACTGTATTTTCATAGTCAAAGGATGGAATACGATAATGCATCCTTCAAGGATAACCGCACTCGTCTTAATCTGGGTGCAACCGGCGTGATCCTTAGTTTTTATTCACAGAAAAGACAAAAGGTCAGACGAACGAATTTTGGAATTGCCCTCAATCAGACGGCGAACTTCAACACCGCCTTTCGGTACAACGGAATAAACAGGAACAGTTCCTACTCAGAGAAATGGGTGGAAGAACTGATCAGTAATAATGTGCAAAATATTGAAGATGCATTCAGCTTTTCTCCCGCCGGCGCCAGCCTGGCAGTTGAAAATTATCTCATAGATACATCTACCAATGTAAATGGGCAAAAAGGATATATAACCAATGCCAATACCTCTTTTTTACCCATCGATCAACGATTTACCTACCGCATTTCAGGGAGTGTGAATGAGCTTGCGATCGGATTATCGAGTCATCATACCGAACGATTTTATTATGGAATGTCATTGGGCATTCCGATGTTCAGTCGAACAGAAACAACCACTGTCGAAGAAAATGATGCCAGTGGAAATACCGATAATGATTTTGCATCCTTCCGCTTCAAGGAAACCATCCGTACCAGAGGCACAGGCATATTACTGAGAGGCGGCATCATCTTCAAACCTTTTGAACAATTCCGGATCGGATTTAATATTCAGTCACCGGCTTTTTATACCCTCACCCGAAGCATGGATGCCAATCTGAAAACAGATGTAGAGAATTATGCAAAAAAGAGTACGAACGACCCTAACAGATCGCAACAATTTGAACTATCTACAAGAGATATCACCGGCGAAAATTATTTTTACGATTATCAGTTCAGTACACCCTGGCAGATGTCGCTGGCACTGGCCTATGTGTTTCGCGAAACAGCTGACACGAAACTGCAGCGAGCTATGATTACAGGCGGAGTTGAATTAATCAATCACCGATCTGCGCGTTTCTCATCTTCATCGGAATTCGACAACAGTCGAAGCTCTTCATATTTTAAGGAAATAAATAACGATGTAAAATCATTATTCCGTCCGGCTCTTCAGTACAAATTAGGCGGTGAACTGAAATGGCATACCCTCATGTTCAGAGGCGGGATCCAATACTTGAGTTCTCCCTATAAAAAAGAGGTACTTCCTGATGGCATCAAAGGATATCGATTGATTCCTTCACTCGGAATTGGATATCGAGATAAAGGGATATTCGCAGATTTCACCTACGCACATACTCTGGGCGATGATGTTCATTTCCCTTATGTTTTAACAGGAAATATCTATCCTTTTGCAGCAGCCAATATCAACCGTGGGCAAATCCTGATTACCGTAGGCACAAAATTCTGATTAAATTCACGAAGTCAATTTCTGATCGACCATGCGGACAATATCATTCAGCTGGTCCGGCGCATAGACACTTGCTTTCCACTGATGAGCAAACCAGGTCTCCTGTCGTTTGGCATAATGCCGCGTATGTTGCTTGATCTTACTGACAGCTTCCTCTACGGAGCCATGACCATCCATATATTCAAACAATTCCCTGTAACCTACCGTTTGCAAGGCATTGAGATGGCGATACGGATAAAGATGTTTTACCTCCTCCAATAGTCCGGCTTTCATCATTAGGTCAACCCGGTTATTGATTCGTTCATAGAGCTGTTCACGTGGCAGCGATATCTGAACCGGAATCATCTCAAAAGGACGCTCCTTCTTCACTTTCTGCTGATAGGATAAAATAGATTTTCCGGTGGCAGTCACCACCTCCAGCGCTCGCATCATCCTTTGAGGATTCTGCATGGATCCTCGGGCAGCATATTCCTGATCCAGTTTACCTAACTGCAGTGAAAGCCAGTCAATTCCTTTTTGATTGTATTGAAAAGCAATTTCCTCACGAATCGTTTGATCAACCGAAGGGATATCATCCATCCCCTCCATGAAAGCTTTTATATACAAACCCGTTCCGCCAACCAGAATGATCCATTCTTTTTTTTGCAATAACTCATTTGCTTTTGCAATGGCATATTTCTCAAAATCAATTGCCGTTAACGGATCATGTATGGAATGTGATGCAATGAAATGATGCCGGATTTGATTGAGCTCTTCTTGCGATGGACGGGCAACACCAATATTCAATTCCTTGAAACATTGTCTGGAATCCGCTGAAATGATTTCAGTATTGTAGTGCGCAGCAAGCGCTACGGCCAAAGATGTTTTTCCAACAGCGGTAGGTCCGCCAATGATGATTACTTTTTTATGCATACGGGACCTTTCAGTTTGTACAGAACAGAATTGTCCTTTGTTTAGTTGTTAAAATTCATCCGAAGACTCCTCGGATGAGCCGGTATCCTCCTCATTATTAAGATCATCTTCATCGCCTTCTTCCCCGAAACCTTCTTCTCCCTCTTTCAGATCATATTTCTCTTCCATGTCGGCCAGTCTGGAGGCGACCATATCTTTGGTTCCGTATTGACTGGGCCCCAGTCCTTCTTTTCGTACGATGGCCGGATAATCCTTATCAGCATTATCCTCCTTAATCACCTGAATTAATTCAATCAGAAAGGTCCATTCTTTCGTAAAATCATATACGTAGATAAAACGCTGATTAGTGTCTTTGATCTCCGAACCGATCATCGTATCCCGCATGATCAGGGGCTCAGCTTTATAGGGTTTATCATACTTTTCAAAACTGATCTCTCTCCCCCTTTGCCAGAAATCATTGCTTCTGTAAAAAGTTGCCTGATGTTTGGAATCAAACTCATACGATTTTAAGATCGCAACGTGCAGCTGTTCAAAATTTTGTTTATGATGAATGACCACATCACGATAAGTGCCTTCATCCTCTTCCCAGTATATTCTGAATTTTAATAAGGCCATGTGTATTTGATTGATGTAAAGTTAACTTTAATCGGTGAGCGGTACAAGATTTAGTTCTTTTCCTTTCTCCAGCATGTAGGCATAGGCTGCCTCATAAGATTGATTGATTTCGCCTTCGAGCATCGCTTCCTTGATCGCTTTTTTAATATCGCCTACCAGTTTACAAGGCGACAGTCCGAATGTTTTCATGATCAGTTCACCCGTAACCGGTGGCTGCCAGTTGCGGATATGATCTTTTTCCTCTACTTCTCTGCAACGTTCTCTGACCAGCTCAAAATTCCGAAGATAACGCTTCACCTTAAACGCATTTTTTGACGTGATATCGGCTTCGCATAACATCATCAGTGCGTCAAAATCATCACCCGCATCGAAAAGTAACCGACGAATGGCCGAGTCTGTAATATTCTCTTTTGTCAGACTGATGGGTCTCAAGTGCAATTCCACCAACTTCTGAACGAATTTCATCTTTTCATTCATGGGTAGTTTGAGCTGATTGAAAATACCCGGCACCATACGGGCACCGACCACTTCATGGCCGTGAAATGTCCACCCATGCCCTTCCTCAAAACGTTTGGTCTTAGGCTTACCGATATCATGTAAGATAGCTGCCCATCGTAACCAAAGATCAACTGTTACCGTTGAAATATTATCCAGTACCTGAAGGGTGTGGTAGAAATTATCCTTATGACCTTTCCCGTCAATATATTCGGCACCGGCTAGGGCGATCATCTGGGGAAAAAACAATTTCAGTAACCCGCTCTGATACAAGAGATCAAAACCATAGGATGGTTTTTTGCAAAGAATAATCTTATTCAGCTCATCAGCAATACGTTCTTTAGAAATAATTTTTATACGATCCGCCGAGGATTTTATACCATGCCAAGTATGATCATCAATAGAAAAATTCAGCTGATTGGCGAAGCGAATGGCCCGCATCATGCGCAAGGGATCATCACTGAAAGTTTGCTCGGGTTGCAAGGGTGTGCGAATGATCTTTTCCTGAATATCCTGAAGACCACCAAAGCTATCCAATAAGGTTCCGAAATTCTCTTTATTGACGGAAACAGCCAGTGTATTGATCGTAAAATCGCGACGATGCTGATCATCTTCTATGGTACCCGGGCAAACATTAGGTTTCCGGCTTTCAGATCGGTAACTCTCTTTTCTCGCTCCAACAAATTCCAGTTCATATTCATGGAACTTCACGTTGGCGGTTCCAAAATTTTTAAAGAAAGATACATGGGCTTCCGGACCAATCACTGCTGCTACTGATTCAGCCAGTGCCAGCGCATCGCCCACACATACAAAATCGATATCCTTACACGGTCTGCGCAATATTTTATCACGGACAAAACCGCCTACCACATAGCACACCAATCCGGATCGGTCTGCCTGATGACCTACCATCTGAAGTATCTGTTGCTCTTCCGGCAAAAAATCAATCATAGGAGCAAAAGTAAGAAACTTGCAAGTGGAATGTTCGAACTTGAGAGTTATGGCAACGTACCTGCCACACGAATGATCCCTTCAATAGATAAATCCTCATCAATTACAGGCCAGTGTATTCCATATCCCGAAGGAGATAGAAAAAAAACAGATCGTTCTGTATCTGTTGCAGATGCTAGTTTAGTAGAAAGTAGATGTAATGGTACACAATAGACTTTATCATCCAATTTCATACAAATTGAATCTCCCTGAAAATAAATTTGTTCTATTTTTTTAAATGAGACCATAACTATTTATTAATGAAATACTTTTCCCAGGCCATAATAATAATATCCAAATGGCTATTTATGATTTCAACTATTTGTCTTCTTTCGCCCGGAGACATATTATAACTAAAATCTTCATCGATCGTTCTTAATTCCTTATTGATCCAAAATTTACATTCAATCGAACCCTTTTCAGCGTGTACATGAAGGGGCTCCGTCCCTTCATTTGAATAAAAAAACAATCTCCATCCATATAGATATAGAATTGTAGGCATGGTTAGCAACGATGTTTCATTGCAATTTACAAAAAAAGACCATAACACGAAAGTGTACCAATCCATGTAATTTAATTTATTTTCGCACAAATTTTCAGCATGCAAACAATCATTCAGGAAGCCTGGATTAACCGGGAATTATTAAAACAGGATACATACAGAGAAGCGGTCAAAGCAGTCATAGAAGAAGTGGATAAAGGTCGTTTGAGAACGGCCGAACCCACAGCAGATGGATGGAAAGTGAATGAATGGGTCAAACAGGCCATCCTCATGTATTTTGCGATACAGGAAATGAAAACATGGGATGTTGCTCCTTTTGAGTTCTACGATAAAATGCTCCTCAAGAAAAACTATCAGAGTCTGGGCGTACGCGCCGTCCCTCATGCCGTTGCCCGCTATGGTGCCTATCTTGGAAAGAATGTGGTGCTGATGCCCAGCTATGTCAATATCGGCGCTTATGTAGATGAAGGCACGATGGTTGATACATGGGCGACTGTAGGAAGCTGCGCGCAAATAGGTAAACATGTGCACTTGAGCGGTGGCGTAGGAATCGGTGGTGTACTCGAACCGCTACAAGCCTCTCCTGTCATTATTGAAGATGGTTGCTTTATCGGCTCCAGATGTATTGTTGTGGAAGGAGTTATCGTTGAAAAAGAAGCGGTACTCGGTGCCAATGTAGTTCTGACCCAATCCACTAAGATCATTGATGTGAGTGGAAAAGAACCGGTTGAAATGAAAGGAAGGGTTCCGGCCAGAAGTGTGGTCATCCCCGGCACCTATCAAAAGGAATTCCCCGCAGGTACTTACGGTGTGAATTGTGCTTTGATAATCGGACAACGAAAAAGCAGCACCGATCTGAAAACATCGCTCAATGATGCCTTAAGAGATTTTAATGTGAGCGTGTAAGGTCTTTTCAAGAACAGTTTCCGGATGGATCAGGTTGGCGCAGTTGAAATGTCCCTTAGGACAGGCTTTGTATCCGTGTAATCCGCAGGGGCGACAATCAAGACCTTCATTTTCTTCTATTACATAGGACTGATTGGATAAAGGACCGAATCCAAACTCTGGAATAGTAGAGCAATAGATCGCTGTAACCGGAGCATTCATTGAAGATGCCATATGCATAGGCGCTGAATCATTCACATAATTCATGATGGACTTTTGCATTAAAGCGGCAGACTCTAAAAAACTCAACTGACCGCAGAGAGATATGACCTTTCGCTTTGCGTGATGTACAATTCGTTCACAGAGTGCTTTATCAGATGGCGCTCCCAGTAAATAGATTTTAATGTTATCCTGAATCAAATTGATCAGTTTGATCCATTTTGCTTCTGGCCATTGTTTAGTAAACCATACGGAAGAAGGCGCCATGCAGATATACATGTCTTCCTGATATGATTTGATTTTCTCAATATTTTTTGCGGAAGGATACAGCCGGGGAAGTTTTTTTTCACAGTGACCGATATCTTTTAACAAAGAAAAATTTCGCTCCATTTCATGCTCAAACTCCCCTCCTTTTTTACCCATCTTATGCGGATACTTTTTTGTAAAAAAAACAGCCAGCGGATTCTTATCGAATCCGGTTGTTCGTCGGGCACCGGATAAAGCTGTGATTAAACCCGAACTGCCGAAGCGATGCAGATTGACCACATGATCATACTTTGATTTCCTGACCCGGCGGATCAATTTGAACAGATTGGCTGTTTTATTTTCACGCTTATCCCATACCAGCACTTCATGAATAAACGGATGATTGTGCAGCAAAGCCTCATTCCCTCTTCTTAAAAGAAAATCAATCTGTACAGAAGGATCCCAGGCATGAATCGATTCGGCCACGCCTGTAGCGAGGATCACATCACCGATGAAGGCCGTTTGAATAATCAAAATTTTCACAAAGCGAATTAAGGGAAAAAGTAGATGAAAGAGAAATATTATTTACTTTTTATTGTTGTCCGTCTCGTCTAGGCAAAGGAAAGACCAGACTGTTGTCGGGTTGTCTTGTTGTCTTAGTTCATTTCAATTAATTAATTTTAACTCATGAATGAAAAACTTCGTCTCGATAAATATTTATGGGCTATCCGGATTTTTAAAACCCGGACGCTGGCTGCTGATGCCTGCGATGCAGGGAAAGTGAAATCAAATGGACTTAACTGCAAAGCTTCCAAAACCTTGAATATCGGTGATGAATATGAGATCAAAACGGAAAGCCGCAAATGGATCATCAAAGTCAGTGGGCTTCTTTACAAAAGAGTGGCTTACAGTGAAGCCATTAACCACTATATCGATCTCACTCCCGAAGAAGATATCGCATTGGCAAAAAACATTGCCTCCTCATTTCATACAGGAAAAAGACTGAGTAAGATCGGCCGCCCTACAAAAAAAGAACGGCGCGATCTGGATGAGTTTTTAGGAGAATAAGGCTGTTGTGGAGTGAGGCTCCTGGATCCCACATTAACTGCTCAGTAAAATCAGAGATTAAATCTTACCGACCATTTTAGAAGGCACCACCCACTGATCAAATTCTTCGGGTGTAACATAACCCAGTTTCACAGCCATTTCTTTCAGCGTTGTTCCTTCTTTATGTGCTTTCTGCGCAATCTCGGCAGCTTTGTAATAACCAATCTTCGTATTGAGCGAAGTAACCAGCATCAGTGAATTATCCACGTGCTTTTTGATATTCGCTTCAATGGGTTCAATACCCACCGCACATTTATCATTAAAGCTCACACAACCATCTCCAATTAATCTGGCGCTGTGTAAGAAATTATAAATCATCACAGGCTTAAAAACATTCAATTCAAAATGACCGGTGGCACCACCAATATTGATCGCCACATCGTTACCCATCACCTGCGCCGCGATCATGGTCAACGCTTCGCACTGTGTAGGATTTACTTTACCGGGCATGATAGATGATCCGGGTTCATTATCCGGAATAAAGATCTCGCCGATACCACTGCGAGGCCCGGATGATAACATACGAATATCATTGGCGATCTTCATTAAACTAACCGCTACCGTTTTTAAAGCCCCATGTGCTTCCACAATAGCATCGTGTGCAGCCAGCGCTTCAAATTTATTCTCGGCCGTACGGAAAGGCAATCCGGTGAGCTTCGCAATATGTTTCGCCACATTCACATCATAACCGGGAGGTGTATTGATACCGGTACCAACAGCCGTTCCGCCCAATGCCAGTTCACTTAAATGAGCCAGGGTATTTTTAATGGCCTTCATGCCATGATCAAGCTGAGAAACATAACCACTGAATTCCTGACCCAGCGTAAGCGGGGTAGCATCCATAAAATGCGTACGACCAATCTTAACCACTTTCTTAAAAGCTTTCGCTTTTTTATCCAAAGTATCTCTTAGCTTTTTGATACCAGGCAGGGTTGTTTCCAGTAAAATTTTATACGCCGCTATATGCATCGCCGTAGGAAAAGTATCATTGCTGCTCTGACTCTTATTCACATCATCATTGGGATGCAGATACTTGTCTTTATCTGATAATTTGCCGCCCTGTAATACATGACCTCTGTAGGCGATCACTTCATTCACATTCATATTGCTTTGTGTACCGCTTCCGGTCTGCCATACGACGAGGGGGAAGTAGTCATCCAGTTTACCGGCTAAAATCTCTTTACATACTTTACCGATCAGATCGGCTTTTTTCTTAGGTAATATACCCGCTTCGTGATTGGTCAGTGCGGCCGCATGTTTTAAATACGCGAAAGCGTAAATGATTTCTTTTGGCATGCGGTTGATATCCTGCGCAATTTTGAAGTTGTCAATACTTCTTTGTGTCTGCGCTCCGAAGTAAGCGTCCTTGGGTACTCGTACCTCACCCATCGTGTCTTTTTCAATTCTGAAGTCCATGATCATGTTGTTGGTTGAAAGATATATGTTGTTGGTTATTAGTTGTTGGATGTCGGTTGATAGTGTTGCTGCCTGAGCCTGTCGAAGGCAGCCTTTTACTAATTATTAATTCTTAATTATTAATTTCCTAAAAAAATCGCTTTTCTTTTTTCCAGAAACGCCGTTGTTCCTTCTACCCTGTCCTTGGTATCAAAAGCATTGCCGAATTCAGCTACCTCGACGGCATATCCATCAGTGCTTTCATCAAACACCGCATTGGCGGCTTTGATACATCCGGCAACCGCAAGTGGTGCTTTAGTATTGATCGTTTGCAATAATTCTTTTGCCTTATTCAATAAGTCATCCTGAGTGGTCACATAATTCACGAGACCTAATGATTTGGCTTCCTGCGCATCGATCATGCCGGCGGTCATGAGTAATTCCAGCGCTTTCCCTTTGCCAATCAATTGCACCAATCGTTGTGTGCCACCGTAACCCGGAATCAAACCCAGATTCACTTCCGGCTGACCAAATCTTGCATTATCCGAAGCCAAACGAAAATGACAACTCATGGCCAGTTCACATCCGCCACCCAATGCAAATCCATTTACAGCTGCAATGACCGGTTTCTTACTGTTTTCTATTCGAAAGAAGGTTGCTTGTCCGCGTGCAGAAAGTTCCATGGCCTGTTCTTTATTGAGACTATTGAACTCACTGATATCAGCTCCGGCTACAAAAGCTTTTGGACCCGACCCGGTAATCAAAACAGATTTGATTTCTGTATTTCTTTCTACCTCATCCATAGCCAGATTGATTTCCTCAAATACTTTTTTATTCAAGGCATTGAGTTTGTCCGGACGGTTAATGGTGATGGTATAAATGCCGTTTTCTAATTGTGCAAGAATCGTTTCAAATGACATGGTGATGAATGGTTTATGAATGGGTTATAAGTTGTAGGTTGTGGGTTATTTGTTGTTGGTTGTTGGTTCATTACTAATTCTTAATTATTAATTACTAATTAAAAATCTCTATTCTCCTCCACCCACTTAACAATATAATCCGCAATTTCATGCGTATTGGTGCCTGGCTGAAACAGTTTACCTACACCCATATTGTTAAGTTGTTGCATATCTTCTTCAGGTATGATGCCGCCTCCGGTTAATAACACATCATTCATTCCTTTTTCTTTCATGAGATCCAGAATTTTCGGGAATACAGTATTATGTGCACCGCTGAGAATGCTGACCCCAATGGCATCAACATCTTCCTGCAAAGCCGCATTCACCACCATCTCCGGTGTCTGACGCAGACCGGTATAGATCACTTCCATGCCGGCATCGCGTAATGCTGTAGCGATAACCTTGGCACCGCGATCGTGGCCATCCAAACCTACTTTGGCAACTAAAACTCTTACTGGACGCTTCATATATGACAAACAATTTATAATTTATTCAACGTTGAAAGAATTCTGGCAATCGTTTCTTCTTTCCCCAGCAATTCAGCTATCCGAAAAACTGCCGGCCCAAATTTACCACCTACCAGCATAATCCGGAAAGGCAATTGCAATTCTCCGGGTTTGATTCCGGCTTTATCAGCCAATTGCTTAAATACATTTTCTATCTGTTCAAAATTCCACTCAACCAGGTTATTTAATTCATGGGCATAATCCTGAAAGAAACTAGCCTTAGCATCTAACCATTTTGCCTGAATAGCTTCCAGGTCAGGCTTGGAAGGACAACGATAAAAATATCCTGCCTGCGCCACAAAATCAGTTATTAACACACATCGATCTTTCACCAGATCAATGATCGTCAGTAAATACTCGTCAATCTGCGTATGGATGTCTGCTTTTTGTAAAACATCCAGCACCAGAGGCGCCAGTTGATCGGCCGGCATTTTTTTGATCCATTCCTGATTGAACCATTTTGCCTTCTCATAATCGAATTTGGCTCCGCCTTTGTGTACACGATCCATATCAAAAGCATCGACCAGCTCCTCTAATGTATAGATCTCTTTTTCCGTGCCTTCATTCCATCCCAGCATAGCGAGGAAATTCACAAAGGACTCTTTCAAAAACCCTTTTTCTTTAAATCCTTCCGTCAGCTCACCTGTCTGATGATCTTTCCAATTCATAGCAAAAACAGGAAAGCCATATTTTGCTCCGTCTCTCTTACTGAGTTTTCCATTCGGACCGAGTATCAAAGGAAGATGTGCCCATTTTGGCATCTCCTTTTCCCATCCTAAATATTTCCATAATAACACATGAACCGGTGCACTGGGCAACCACTCCTCACCTCTGAATGCATGCGTAATCTTCATAAGGTAATCATCCACCACTACGGCCAGGTGATAGGTCGGCATACCATCGGCTTTCAATAATACTTTATCATCAACCAGTCCGGTTTCATTTTGAATCGTGCCTCTGATCATATCTTCAAAGGAAATGATCTCATTCTCGGGCATACGAATACGAATTACATAGGGCGTATTTTTTTCCATCAGGTCCTTTACTTCAGCTGCTGTCAAAGACAGACTGTTCTTCATTTTCTTACGAACCGTATGATCGTATTGCGGGTTTGGGTTGGAAGGAGAAGCATATTGCTTTCTCATCTGATCCAGTTCTTCGGGTGTATCAAATGCATAATACGCATAGCCTTTTTCGACTAACGCTTCTGCATAACTGCGATAGGTCTCTTTTCGTTCACTCTGACGATAGGGTCCGAACGCACCTCCATGTCTAACGCTTTCATCGGGTGTTAGACCACACCAGTCGAGACAATCGAAAATATACTCCTCTGCTCCTTCTACAAAGCGACTTTGATCCGTATCTTCTATACGCACGATGAATTGTCCGCCATGATGACGGGCAAACAAATAATTATACAGTACTGTACGCACACCGCCCAGGTGTAATCCGCCCGTGGGACTGGGTGCAAAACGAACTCTCACACTCATGTCGCAAAGATAATGCGTATACCCTCTGGGAGGCATATTTAATACGTCGTTTTTCGTTGATCGTTTTTCGTCTATTGTGTATTGTGTATTGTCCTGATATAATGTGGCTATTTTAGATTACTTTTATTTTAATGAGAAAGCTGCTGATCCTGTTTTTTCTTGCTGTACAACTAACCCTGCAGGCGCAGGAAACATTCACGTATCCGCATCTGCAGGCCGTATATGACTCGATGACGGTCTTTCGCAAACTGAAACTGATTCCCATATTAAGAAAAGAAGAAAACACATCGGATTATGAAGACACGATCCGCAACTGGATCAACCTGAAAGCCGGGATGAAACAAGGACTCGTTACGTTGAGTGAACGGGGAGAATACATGGTGGACAATATCAATGTGATTATGATAGAAAACAACAGCGGTAAGCCATTGCATATCAAGAGTGGTGAGATTGTTGTGGGCGGCAGACAGGACCGTGTATTTGCCAAAGACACCATTATTCCACCAGTCCCCGGACCACATACCATTCCCGTTTTTTGTATTGAAGAGAATCGGTGGAGCCATTATGAGAAGAAATTCAGTTATGCCGGAAACACCAGTGCCGGACTGCAGCGACTGATCGACAGCAGCTCCAACCAGACCATGATCTGGAATGAGATCAGAAGCTGGCTCAAAACCAGCAATCAGCAATCCTCATCCTTTGCTACTTTTTTGCATCAGAAAAAAACCGTTGATACGAGCAACGCATACATCAAATATTTCTTAAAAAAACTTCCCATGACCGACAGTAACACCGTGGGTATCATTGCTTCGAGTGGCAATAAGATATTGGGCGCAGATATCTTTATCAGTCCCTCTTTCTTTTATCAATCCCTCCCCTTTTTACTGGAGAAATACAGTCTGGAAGCCATCCTGAGCGGTGCTGAGGCAAGCCCTGATTTTCAAAAAGAGCAGACTTATGCCGATCGTATTTTTTCGCCTGTCGAGCAGCCGAATTATATCCTGAAAAAAGGTAAGAAGATTTATTATAAAGGATTGCTGTTGCAAATGACCTTTTATTAACCCTCTCCAACATGCGTTACATCCATACATCCCCCTGGTGGCTACGACTGGCTTTTTCAAGGCATTGTATCTGGAACATGCCGACGAACGAAAAGGAGATTTATCTGACATTTGATGATGGCCCTCATCCGCAAATTACACCCTGGGTGCTGAATCTTTTAAATCAATATCAGGCCAAAGCCACGTTCTTCTGCATTGGAAAAAATGTGGACAGTTTCCCCGAGGTTTACCGGCGCATCATCGATGAAGGTCACCGTGTAGGTAATCATACTCAACATCACCCAAACAGTAAAAAGACCGATGAATCGGTCTGGCTTCAGGATGTGAAAGAGGCGTCCAAACGGATTGATTCGGATCTTTTCAGACCTCCTTACGGGCAGATCAGCCGCTTTCAGGAAAAAGTACTGAGAGAAGCCAAACCCGGCTTCCGCACGATTATGTGGTCGGTATTGAGCGGTGATTTTGACCAGAATCTAAAGCCCGAAGATTGCGTAAAGATTGTCACCAAACACAGTAAGCCTGGAGGAATAATTGTATTTCATGATAGCGAAAAAGCATGGCCAAGACTGGAGAAATGTCTGCCGGAAGTGCTGCATATTTTGAGTAAGAAAGGATACCGGTTCAAGGTTTTAAAATAAAGAGGGCCGGGGTGAAGACCCTGGCCCGTTTTTAATCCGTACCCTATGAAAACTTTTACTAAGGTACAATAAGTTTTTATATATGCAAAAAAATTAAGGATTATCTTAAATTAATCTCCTTCGAACGTCCATTTACAGTGAGGATAGCTTTCCTGTCGCATGCTCCATCTCCATAATTTAAAGAGCCGACCGCTGTATTATGACGAAAACGAATGATTCCTGAAGAGATCCACTGGCAAATTGTTTTCTTGATTAATCCCTCCGTAATTTCATGTGTCCATGTCTTTCCACGACTATTCTCTCCTCTTCCCTGTCCGGTGATTCGGAACACATCATCCCTTCTGTTTAAAGACGTCTCAGCTCCATTAATCATGGCAACTGTTCTAATGGCACTCCACTTCACCCAGCGACCGGAGTCCCATGTCAATTTTCCATTGAGAATTTCTCTTTGAAATGCCGGCGTGTTATTTCTGCTGACATTGGTCAATATATGTGTTCCTTCCACTTGAATGCTGTCTACAGAATAGCCATTAAATGAGGTAGTGGCTTTACTTCCCGGCATTCTCATCTTGCCTGAATATACAGTAATGATTTTTCCTTTTCTGAGTTTACCATCTCTGCCTGTACATCCATCTTTGAAATCAATGGTAACGGTTACGGGGAAAGGATTAGCTCCTGCTGTTGTATCTACAGTAATTGTAAAGCAACCCTGAATTCTTCCATTTGGCAAACGAGGAGAAGTAAAATCGACCGTTGAGGGTGACTGAAAACCAAAGCGTTCATCATTTTCTTCCATAGCAATATCCAGTGCGTCATCTGTAATGGCAGAGTAGGAAAAATCAGCCGCAGCATCGTTTTCCATACTTTCGAGGGTGGCTAATTCATCCGCCGCATTAATGGTATTGTCTTTTTTACAGGAAGTCATCCATAAAATGCCCATGAACAGAGCGAGGATCGGTAACCGGTTTTGAATATGAAACCTTTTCATAAATAATAAATTTTAAGTTGTAGAAGGATTTTACAGAAACATAGACCTCTAATGATTCCATAGGTTTAAATTAAGTTAAAAAATTTTTACTACCCGGTTTAGCGTCTATAAATTTGCCTCCATGCCGTTATACCATCTTATTGATACCCATGCCCATATCTATCTGGACGAATTTGAGGCTGACAACCAGCTTTTTATAGATCGAGCAAAACAGTCGGGTGTTGAAAAGATCTTCATGCCTAATATTGATGTGGCCAGTATTGAACCAATGTTGGGCATGGAAGAAAAGTATCCCAATATCTGCTTCCCTATGATGGGACTCCACCCCTGTTATGTGCAGCAGGATGCTACGGCTGCTTTAGAAATGGTCAAAGCCTGGCTGGATAAAAGAAAGTTTTGGGCGGTCGGTGAGATTGGACTGGATTATCATTGGGATAAATCGAACATAGATTTACAGAAGCAAGCCTTCGAGCAACAGGTCATCTGGGCAAAGGAATTCAATTTACCGATTGTCATTCACTCCAGAAAATCGCTGGATGACTGCATAGCTATTATCAAAAAACACCAGAACGGAGTTTTGAAAGGCATCTTTCATTGTTTCAGCGGGTCACTGGAAGAAGCCAAAAGAATTGAGGGGTTAGGATTTTTGATGGGGATTGGTGGGGTGATTACGTATAAAAATGCCGGAGTAAAAGAAGTTGTCAAACATATCCCTTTGGAATCTTTAGTACTGGAAACCGATGCGCCCTATCTGACACCCGTACCATTCAGAGGAAAACGTAATGAGCCTTCCTATTTGGAATATATTGTAGATACATTAGCCGAAGCCAAAGAGATAGTAAAAGAAACCGTTGCGGAACAGACCACACAAAACGCATTGAAATTATTCGGGCATTCCGTTTGAAAGGATTATTTTTGCTGCCCTCTCCCGGAGACGTGTCCGAGTGGTTGAAGGAGCACGCCTGGAAAGTGTGTATACGGGAAACCGTATCGCGAGTTCGAATCTCGCCGTCTCCGCCAAAGAAAATCAAACCCCGCGCAAGCGGGGATTTTTTGTTGCCATCAGAACCATCAAGCTTGCTTGAATGGGGCTGATTAGACAAAAATTTACCCGAAGGGTTTGATTTTCTTTGTAGCCTCCTCTCCCGACGATCACCGAGCGTAGCGAGGTAATCTCGAAAAATGCTAGCCACAAAGTGCCGGAAATGGTTTTGGAATAGTGCTACCTCGGTTATGAATCTAGCTCAAATTTAGCCCACAATTTGAAGGAGAATAGAAATGATTGCATCT
>Ga0315906_10001340_pt1 | contig 36748 bp, 33 predicted proteins | sample LakEriMetagenome_4_FD_203526 | JGI IMG/M metagenome (GOLD analysis project Ga0315906, IMG submission 203526) | Freshwater fungal communities from buoy surface, Lake Erie, Ohio, United States - Buoy 2 MA122 | ecosystem: Environmental > Aquatic > Freshwater > Lake > Lake biofilm | place: USA... | reverse complement strand
CGCGCACTGACGCGCGTTCTGCCACGGGTCCACCGCCATGGGCCAGAGGACCCAGAAATGGTTGGTGTAGACGCCGTGCAGTTCGTGAGCCACCCGGGTGCCGATGACATGGCTCATGCCCAGCGGCAGGATGGACATGCCCAGCAGCAGTTGCGCCCATTCCCAGCGGCTCATGCGCCAGGTGCGCCGCCGCCACAGCGAGTGCAGCGCCACGCACAGGTGCACCAGGAAGGCAATGAGCAGCAGCACCGACACCGGAGGCCAGCGCCACACCGCCGACAGCCACTCCAGCCAGGCATCGGCCAGGCTCAGCGACCACAAGGCCAGCGCATGGTTGGACAGGTGCGTGACCACATAGACCAGCAGCACGCAACCGGAGGCCGAACGCAGCCGCTGGATCACCCCAGACCCTTCAAGCGCCCGGCGACAGCGGGTTCAGCCACAAGACCCCGGCATTGACGGTGGCAGCAAACAACACCCAGGCCAGGTAGGGCAGCAGCAAGCGCGCCGCCAGGCGGTCCACCTCGGTGCAGGCGGAGATCAGCCAGAGCACGGAGGCAGTGAGCAGCACGATCTCGACCAACGCCCAGTCGGGCCGCTGCGCCTTGAAGAAGAGCACGCTCCACAACACGTTCAGCAGCGCGTTCAGCAAGAAGCCGAACAGCAACCGCCGCTGCCGACGACGGCCCGCATCTGCAGCAGCCTCGTCGGCTTGTACGGTGGGCCTGGCGTGCCACCAGGCCCGGGCGCCCGCCCAGGCCGTCAAGGTGTAGAGCAAGGTCCAGACCGGGCCGAACACGATGTCCGGCGGCTTCCAGGCAGGCTGCAGCAGGCCTCGGTACCAGGGGCCGAGGTCGGTGGCCAGGCCGCCGATGCCGGCCACCAGCACGGCGATCGCGGCAGCCACCGCGTAGGCGCGCCGGGGCACGCGGGAGGCCCGTACGAGGCCCGCTTGCGCGGGTTCTGGCCGCGCCTCAGGCGGCCCGGCCATGGCGCGTCATACCCGGGCCAGCCCGAGCAGGTGCGCCATGTCCTTGAAGAAGATCCGCACATGCGCCATGGGGCGCGCGCGCACGAGTTCCTTGTTCATGTACGCCTCGAACGTCAGCTGCTGGACGTCGCGATCACGGCAGATGGCCACGAACCGTTCACGACGCTTGTCGCTGCTGTACCAGAAGCGCTGCATGATACCGAGCACCCAGAAGACCTTGCCATGGACCTTGAGGAAGCGTTTGCGGGCCGTGGCCAGGGCACTGGCCTGGCCGGTGCGCAGGAACTCCTGCACCGACTCGCCGACCATGCGGCCGCAGGCCATGGCGTAGTAGATGCCCTCGCCCGAGGCGGGGGCCACCACCCCGGCAGCATCACCGGCCAGCACCACATCGCGTCCGTTGTCCCATCGGGGCAAAGGTTTCATCGGAATGGGGGCGCCCTCACGCCGCAGGGTGGGCGCGTCCTGCAGCCCGGCGGCACGGCGCAGGCCGGCCGTGGCACCGCGCAGCGAGAAGCCCTTGTCGGCGCTGCCGGTGCCCACGCTCAAGGTATCGCCGTGCGGGAACACCCAGCCGTAGAAATCGGGTGAGTAGGTACCGTTGTAGACCACGTCACAACGGGTACCGTCATAACCCGGCGGCGGGTTCTGGGGCTTGCCGACGATCTCGTGATACGCGAAGACGTACGAGGTGCGTTCGGCGCCAGGCACCGCCTGGCGCGCCACCTCGGAACGTGCACCGTCGGCACCGATCACGCAGCGCGCCCGCGCACTGGAATGGCCGGTGGCCGCTCCGGTCTGGCTGGCGCGCGCCGTGAAGTGCACCACGCTCAGGCCATCGGCGTCACGCGTCAACTTGTCGAAGGTACCGATGCGACGCACCGCGCCCGCCTGGGCAGCACGTTCACGCAACCACTCGTCGAAGACATCGCGGTCGACCATGCCGACGAAGCCGCCGTCGATGGGAATGTCCACCTGCCGGTCGGTGGGCGAGACCATGCGGGCGCAGCGGATCTTGGCCACCAGCAGGTGGTCGGGAATGTCGAAGTCCTTGATCAGGCGCGGCGGGATCGCACCTCCGCAGGGCTTGACACGGCCCGCCCGGTCCAGCAGCAGGACGGAGCGGCCTTGCCGCGCAAGGTCGTGGGCGGCCGTGGCGCCGGCGGGCCCGCCGCCGACGATGATGACATCAAAGGTGTGCGGCTCGTTCATATCGATCCTCGTGAGGCAGGGGGACGGAATTCAGCTCGGGGGCCGTGCGGCATGACCGTGCGGCTTGCAGAAGCAGGCAGTGCGATGTGGCGCGCCAGCGCGGCCGCCAGCAGGAACAGGGCCGCCTCGGCTGCAAACACGCAGACATAGGCGGCCACCTGGGAGCCGATGAGCCAGCGCGCCAGGTCACTGGCTGCAGTGCCCAGAAAGCCGCCGAGCGCGAAGCCCGTGGCCTGCGCTGCGCCCCACAGGCCCATGCGCACGCCCTCGCGGGACGGCTGCCCCTGGCCCGCCAGCGCCATCATGGAGCCGATGGCTGCGATGGAGAAGGCGCCGTTGGCCACCCCCAGGATGAAGACGTTTGCGTGCAGCGGCCAGGCCGTACCCTCCTGGAGGGAGCCGACCACCAGGCCCGCCAGGGCCAGGGCCGAAGCTCCACAGCCGCCGACGATCCAGGCCCGCAGCGAACCGAAGGAGACGCCTCCCCAGCGGCGGCCGGCCAACGCACCCAGCAGCATGCCCGCCAGCGTGCCCCCATGCTGCACGCCCGAGAGCTGCGTGGATTCACCGGGCGTGAAGCCGAAGCGGATACCCGCAAAGGGTTCCAGGATCAGATCCTGTGCGCTGTAGGCCACCATGGAGACGAACACGAAGATGGTGAAGCGGCGCGCGTCCGGGTCGGTCCAGGCCTGGGCGAGGGCCACGCGGAACGAAGGTTTGGCACCCCCGGAAGGCGCCGCGACTCGGCTGCCGTCCTGTTCCACCCCCCACAGGGCGGCCCATGCCACGCACAGCGCCACCAGTGAGACCGTGCCCGACACCAGCACCAGGCGGGCGGGCGAATACGGGTCCAGCCAGCGGCCGGCCAGGCCCGCCGTCACGGCAAAGCCCACGATCATCAGCACCCACACCAGGGTGGCCGCCGCGGCACGCCGCTCCTGCTCCACCTGCTTGGCCAGCAACACCAGCAAGGAGGTGCCGGCCGCACTGACACCCAGCCCCACCAGGGTGTAGCCCAGCACGGCCAGTCCCAGACCGGCCAGCCGGTCGGTGCTCATCCAGGCCGTGGCCACGGCCGCCAGGAAGCCGCCCAGGGCCAGCACCGCCATGCCGCCCGCGATCCACGGCGTGCGCCGCCCACCCATGTCGGAGCCAAAGCCCATGCGGGGGCGGGTCATCTGCACGGCGTGGTGCAAACCCACCAGCAGGCCCGGCACCAGCGCCGGCAGCATCAGCTCCACGGCCATGAGGCGGTTGAGCGTGGAGGTGGTCAGCACGACCATGGCTCCCAGCGCCATCTGCACCAGGGCCAGGCGGAAGATGCCGATCCAGCTCACTGCACCCCCGCTCGCAGCGCAAAAGCGCTGATCATCATGCCGGCCACATAAAGGGGCACTCCCAGGCCGCTGAGCCAGAGCGCGCGGGCCACGGGCTTGGCCAGGAACCGCCTCATCATCAACAGCTGCACGGCCACGCACAGGGCGACCGCACCGGCATGCCAGGGGCGGTCCCAGGCCAGCAGACAGGCCACCACGGCTGCCTGTGCCAGCACCATGGTGGCACAGGCCACCCAGGCGGCGCCACGAGCGCCCAGCTGCACCGGCAGCGAGGCGACGCCCATCTTGCGGTCACCCTCGATGGCCTTGAAGTCGTTGAGGGTCATGATGCCGTGAGCCCCCAGGCTGTACAGCAGGGCCAGGATCATGGAGGGCACACCGGGCATCTGTCCGCCCGCCATCACGGCCGCGCCGGTGATCCAGGCCAGGCCCTCGTAGGACAACCCGCAGGCGGCATTTCCCCACCAGCCGTTGCGCTTGAGGCGCACGGGCGGCGCGCTGTAAGCCCAGGCCAGCAGCAGACCCAGCGCCGCCGCGCCGAACCCCCAGGGCCCCAGCGTGGTGGACAGCAGGATCGACAGCACGGTCCAGATCACGGCGAGGTACAGACCCCAGCGCCCCGGCATCCGCCCCGAGGGAATAGGCCGATGGGGCTCGTTGATGGCGTCTACATGCCGGTCGAACCAGTCGTTGACGGCCTGGCTGGTGGCACACACGAAGGGACCCGCCAGCAACACACCGGCCAGCACGAGGCCCCAGCGTCCCTCCAGGCTCTGGCCCGAAGCCACCACCCCACAGGCAAAGGCCCACATGGGGGGAAACCAGGTGATGGGCTTGAACAACTCGGCGATCGCCGAGGGCGCGGGCAACTCGACAGCAGATGCAGCATGGGCCATGCCTCATACTGCACGTGACACATCAAAGTGTCAATCGATGTTTACAGCAGGTCGCTCATCATCGGTGTCGCCGCCACCCTGGCCGCCCATGCCGAAGCGGTTCAGCTTCACATACAGGCTCTGCCGGGACAGCCCGAGCAACTGCGCTGCGGACGCCCGGTTGCCATGCGTCATCTGGAGCGCGGCCTCGATGCACAACTGCTCGATGAGTTCAGTGGTCTCGCTGACGATGTCCTTCAGCGGTACCCGCCCCACGAGTTCGGTCAGCTCGCTGACCGAACGTGACACCCGGTCAGGCGTGCGCTCCTCGCCCTGCAGGCGCCGGCTGATGTCGCGGATGGCGAAACCCAGGCGTGGCCCGTCCGGCATCGACAACACGCTGGCTGAAATCTCCACCTCGATCTGCGCACCGAATTCACCCCTGAGCGAGGTGGTGAACAGCCCTACGGAGCCTCGCTGGCGAAGGTTGGTCACCAGCACACTGAGTTCCACACCCGTGCGGCCCAGCCAGCGGTCGAGCATCTCACCGCGCGCCTGTTCCTCGGCGCTGAGTTGCGCCATCAGGGCGAAGGTGCGATTGGCCGTCAACACGCGACCCTGGGCGTCGGTGAAGACCAGACCGTCGGACGCCTGGCCCACATAGGCCTGGTACAGCCCTTGCACTGCCTGGCCGGCGGCATGGCCCGCACCGTGGGCTTGGGGCATCTTGCCCACCGGCACCACCCGCAACAGCAGATAGGGCACCTGGTCCTGACGGAACAGCGTCGCAGAAACCCAGGCCAGAGCACCATCCTCGGCCAAAGCAAGCCGCACAGGATCGCGTTTGCCCACCGCCCGGGCGGCCGCCAGCAGGCCTTGCAGCGCCTCGGCCGAGGCTTCGTCAAAGAGGGCCGACAGACCCGTGCCGACGACCCCGCCTCTTGACTTGGCCACCAGGGCTTCGGCTGCCGGGTTGGCCTCCACGACCCTCTGGTTCTGACCGTCCACGACCAGCAAGGGTTCGTGGCTTGTCTGCAACAGATGACGGTAGCGCGTGTCGGCCTCGCGAAAGCGCCAGTAGTCGCGCTCCATGGTCTGCTGCGCTTCGACCAGGCGTCGCTGCAAGGCCACGGTGCTGCGCAGATCGCGCCCAAAGGCCACCATGCGGGCCGCACCGGCGGACTCGCCCTGGACCGGTACGGTCATGTACAGCACCGGCAGGTCGTCCGCGCCTGGCACCGGGTGGTTGACCTGACGCCAGCGCGAAGGCGTGGCCTGCGCGGCGTCGTTCAGGGACGCGACGATCTTCTCGCGGCTTTCCACCGTGACGGTGTCGATCCAGGGCCGGCCAATCCAGGCGGCAGCCCCCAGCCCGGCAAGGCTGCCGTCATGCACGGCGGCCTCCAGCACGCGACCGTCCGCATCCAACAGCACCACCAGATCGCTGGTGGATTCCACCAGGCGAACGGCGGCCTTGGGGTCAAGATCACCGATGAACAGGTTGTTCGCCATCAGGGCCTCACCGAGTGAGGCCTGGCGTCCCTGCCGGACTCTCCAGACCGTTGGATGTAAGAACCACCCATGTTGTTGATCATTGCACTAAGGTTGAGAGCGTGAAGACGGCAACTGCTGGGCAGCCGAGGCCTTGCGCATCAAGAACTCTTCAGCCATCGCGGGCGCCGTGTCGGCTCCTGATGTCAGGTCTGCGCCGACCCGTTGCACGTTGGCAGGATCGGCCGAGAAGATGGGCCCCCCGACCATCACCACCAAGTCTGGATTGCATGACGCCCGGCGCAACGCTGCGATGCGTTCGCTCAGCCAAGGCAGCTTCAATTCACTGCCCACCGACAGCCCGACCACGTCGAACCGTTCTTCACGCACCCATTGCACCGGGTCGATGCCGGTTCCGGCCACGCCGCCCACCACGTCCCAGCCATCGCGACGGAAGAACTCGGCCACCACGGACAGGCCGAACATGTGGGTCTCGTCATCCGGCTGCGACAGCAGGACGCGGCGACCGGCGGGGGGCCGCCTGACTTCGGCGCGGAACTCCGGGCTGAACTGCCGAAGCAGCGCTTGCAGCCTGCCTACGGCCACGGTGACGGCCACTAAGTCGGAACAGTCATCGACCCAGCGCTGGCCCATGCGGACCGCGCAAGGCACCAGCAGATCCAGATAAATGCACTCCACCGACAAGCCGCGCTCGATCATCCGGCGGATCGCCTGGACGAAACCGGACTCATGGTCTTCAAGAAGATGGCCGAAGAACTCTTCGAATTCGGCCTCGGTGGGCTTCATTGCGGGTACGGCAGGTGGCTGCGCATGGTACTTCACCAGATGCGGAATGACCTGGTCGGCCAGCACGGAAAACTGGCGGGCTACGCGCTCGCGGCGGTCCAGCGCCTGCGGCAGGGTGGCAGGCGGTACCAGATGAAGCCTGTCCGCCACCGGACGCCGCCGCTGGTCGGCATCGGCGGCCGGGTCATATCCGCCCGGCGGTGGCGCATCGACCGGCAGTTCAGGAGGCCGCGCAAACCTGCCGAACACGGGGTGGGCCACGGACGCCGCCATCGCGCTGAGCGACAGCGCGCTGGACGGATCACCGTCTTGCCCGGACCGGCCGCCACCCTCATCGGCCGCCTGGTCCCGCAACTTCCGGCGAAAGTTGTCTGGGTTGTACACCTCGTCCTCCAAAACAAGCCCGCGCACGTAAGTGTTTACCCTGATACGGCGCGCCACAAAGGGCCCGGCACGAATTCCTGAACCCGGCCATCGTCGTGACCTGAAGCGAACTCCTCCCTGGAGCGGCGTCAAGATCCCTTGCGGGTCGGTGCCGGATCATCAAGGGCTGCCCCCCGAATGTCAAGTGTTAATGACGTCAATCCTGATTGACACAATCGGCCTGAGCGCCTACGCTGGACGTCAGAACCTGAAACTGCCTCTGCATGACGATGCCCCGCCACACCAAGGCACCCGCCGCGCTGTACACCCCCGAGCAACGCCGCCGGCGCGATGAAACGCGCTGGACGCTGGTGCAGGGGTTGCTCGCGCCGCTGCAGTTCCTCGTGTTCGCGATCAGCCTGGTGCTGGTGCTGCGCTACCTGGTCACAGGCGAGGGTTTCGGCATCGCCACGGCCTCCATCGTGCTGAAGACCGTGCTGCTCTACACCATCATGGTCACGGGCTGCATCTGGGAGAAGGTGGTCTTCGATGTCTGGCTCTTCGCACCGGCCTTCTTCTGGGAAGACGTCTTCAGCATGCTGGTGCTGGCGCTGCACACCGCCTATCTGCTGGCCCTGTGGCAAGGTGCCCTGGACGCTCGGGGGCAGATGTGGCTGGCGCTGGCCGCTTACGCCACCTACGTGGTCAATGCCACGCAATTTGTGCTGAAACTGCGTGCTGCGCGCTTGCAGAGCGACGCCGAACGGCGCAGGACCTCAAGCCCTCTGGGGGCTGGCCTGGGCAGCACCACGGTGGAGGCTGCCCGATGAGTGCCGTGATCCCTCTGCACCTGGAAAAGCCTGTGGACAACGGCTGCACCGACGCGCCCGTCCTGCGCGAACGCGGCCAGCGCGAGGTGTTCTGCGGGCTGACGGGCATCGTCTGGTTGCACCGAAAGATCCAGGACGCGTTCTTCCTGGTGGTGGGCTCGCGCACCTGCGCGCACCTGGTGCAATCGGCTGCGGGCGTGATGATCTTTGCCGAGCCGCGCTTTGCCACCGCCATCCTGGACGAGCGCGATCTGGCCGGCTTGGCGGACGCCAACGACGAGCTCGACCGCGTGGTGCAGCGCCTGCTGTCGCGCCGACCCGACATCAAGACTCTGTTCCTGGTGGGTTCCTGCCCGTCAGAAGTGATCAAGCTGGACCTGTCGCGCGCCGCCGAGCGCCTGTCGCGCCAGTTCCTGCCGCAGGTGCGGGTGCTGAACTACTCTGGCAGCGGCATCGAGACCACCTTCACCCAAGGCGAGGACGCCTGCCTGACCTCGCTGGTGCCGGTGCTGGGCACCACGCCCCCGGAAGGCGGCGCCCAGCGCCAGGCTTCCCCGCTGGTGGTGGTGGGCACCCTGCCGGACATCGTGGAAGACCAGCTGGCGGGGTTGCTCACACGCATTGGCGTGCCGGCCGCCGCCTTCCTGCCGGCGCGCAACGCCCAGCGCATGCCCGTCATCGGCCCAGGCACCCGCTACCTGCTGGCTCAACCTTTCCTGGGCGACACGGCCCGCGCCCTGGAAGAACGCGGCGCGCAGCGCATCGCCGCGCCCTTCCCCATCGGCATCGAGGGCACCACGGCCTGGCTGGAGGCGGCTGCGGCGGCCTTCGGCATTCCTGCGGCCACCGTGGCCGAGGTCACCGCCAGCGCGCGTGCCCGGGCCGAGGTGGCGCTGGCGCGCCAGCGCCAGGCGTTGCAGGGGCACAGCCTGTTCTTCTTCCCGGACTCCCAGCTGGAGTTGCCCATCGCACGCTTCCTGTCACGCGAGCTGGGCATGGTGCTGACCGAGGTGGGCACGCCCTACCTGCACCGCGAGCATCTGGCGCAGGAACTGGCCTGGCTGCCCGCGGGCACCCGCCTGAGCGAAGGCCAGGACGTGGAGCGCCAGCTGGACCGCTGCCGCGCCGAGCGGCCCGACATCACCGTGTGCGGACTGGGGCTGGCCAACCCGCTGGAGGCCGAGGGACTGACCACCAAGTGGGCCATCGAGCTGGTGTTCTCGCCCATCCATGGCTACGAGCAGGCCGCCGATCTGGCCGAGCTCTTTGCCCGCCCGCTGCGCCGGCGCGAGCTGCTGGCCGCCTGACCGGCCGAACACGCAACAGGCACCGAACGGCATGCAACTGACCCTCTGGACCTACGAAGGCCCCCCGCATGTGGGCGCGATGCGCATCGCCACCGCCATGCGCGACGTGCACTACGTGCTGCACGCGCCACAGGGCGACACCTATGCAGACCTGCTGTTCACCATGATCGAGCGGCGCGACCGCCGCCCGCCCGTGACCTACACCACCTTCCAGGCGCGCGACCTGGGCGGCGACACCGCCGAGCTGTTCAAGACCGCCGCCCGCCAGGCCTACGAGCGCTTTGCGCCCAAGGCCATGCTGGTGGGCTCGTCCTGCACCGCCGAGCTGATCCAGGACGATCCCGGCGGGCTCGCGCAGGCGCTGCAGCTGCCGGTGCCGGTGGTGCCGCTGGAACTGCCCGCCTACCAGCGCAAGGAGAACTGGGGCGCCGCCGAGACCTTCTACCAGGTGGTGCGCGCCATCGCCGGCACCACCCGCGTGGAGCGCGCACCGCTGGCCGGGCGCCGGCCGCTGTGCAACCTGCTCGGGCCCACCGCCCTGGGCTTTCGCCACCGTGACGACGTCATCGAGATCACCCGGCTGCTGCAGCAGCTGGGCGTGGACGTGAGCGTCACCGCGCCCCTGAACGCCAGCCCCGACGACATCGCCCGCCTGCCCCAGGCCGACTTCAACGTGGTGCTCTACCCCGAGACCGCTGGCCAGGCAGCGCAGTGGCTGCAACGCATCCACGGTCAACCCTTCACCAAGACCATCCCGATTGGCGTGGGCGCCACGCGCGAGTTCATCGCTGAAGTGGCCGGTCTGGCCGGGGTGGACGCTGCAGGCGTGCTGGCCGAGAACGCCTCTCGTGCGCCCTGGTATTCCAAGTCAGTGGATTCCACTTACCTCACCGACAAGCGCGTGTTCGTCTTCGGCGACGCGTCGCACGCCGTGGCGGCGGCCCGGGTGGCCGCCCGCGAGCTGGGCTTCAAGGTGGTGGGGCTGGGCACCTACAGCCGCGAGTTTGCCCGCGAGGTGCGCGAGGCCGCCAAGCTCTACGGCGTCGAACCCCTGATCAGCGACGACTACCTGGAGGTGGAAGCCCGCATCGCCGAAGCCCAGCCCGAGCTGGTGCTGGGCACACAGATGGAGCGCCACATCGCCAAGCGGCTGCGACTGCCCTGCGCCGTGATCTCCGCGCCCGTGCACGTGCAGGACTTCCCGGCCCGCTATGCACCGCAAATGGGCTTCGAGGGTGCAAACGTGCTCTTTGACACCTGGGTGCACCCGCTGATGATGGGCCTGGAAGAGCATCTGCTGACGATGTTCCGCGAGGACTTCGAGTTCCATGAAGGCGCCGCAGCCTCGCACCTGTCGCACGCCGGGGGCGCCACGCACGCCGTGCACGCCGCAGGACCGGCGGCACCGCAGACCGTGGCTGCGCAAGATGCGCAGGTGCACGCTGAGCCCGCGCCGCAGGCGCCGCACATGCCGCACATGCCGCAAATGCCCCTCACGGCCGACAGCATCGCAATCGCCCCGGGCGCTCTGCAGGTCACGCCCAAGGCCACCAGCGCACCCGCCGAGTCTGCACAAGCCGCCGGACCTGCCGCCTGGAGCGCTGACGCCCAGAAGGAACTGCAGAAGATCCCCTTCTTCGTGCGCGGCAAGGCCCGCCGAAACACCGAGCGCTTCGCCGCCGAGCGCGGGGTGTCCACCATCACTGTCGAGACCCTCTATGACGCAAAGGCGCACTTCGGTCGTTGATTTCGGGCTGGGCTTCCTGCCCGGCTCGGCCAAGGCGGCGTCCCGCGGCCCGGACGCGGCGTCGGCCGTGCCCCTGCACCTGGTCATCGTGACCATGGACACGCATCTGGCGAGCTCGGTGGCCCGGGCGAGCACCGCCCTGGCGCGCCAGTGGCCCGGACTGCAGGTGGTGCTTCACGCCGCATCGGAATTCGCGGGTGACCCGGCCGCCACGCAACGCTGTCGCGACGACATCGCCCAGGCTGACATCGTGATCGCCGGCATGCTGTTCATGGAAGACCACTTCCTGCCCATCCTGCCCGACCTGCAGGCCCGGCGAGACCGCTGCGACGCCATGATCTGCATCGCCTCGGCCAGCGAGGTGGTCAAGCTCACGCGGGCGGGCGCCTTCGACATGAGCAAGCCTGCCAGCGGACCGATGGCGCTGCTGAAGAAGTTGCGCGGCAAGAGCAGCAGCGAGGGCAAGCCCGCCACGGGCGGTGCCGCCCAGATGAAGATGCTGCGGCGCCTGCCGCAGATGCTGCGCTTCATTCCCGGCACAGCCCAGGACGTGCGCGCCTACTTCCTGACCATGCAGTACTGGCTCGGCGGCTCTGACGAGAACGTGCTGAACATGGTGCGCTTCGTCGTCGACCGCTATGCCGACGGCCCGCGCCGCGCGCTGCGCGGCAGCGTCAAGGTGCAGGCGCCGGTGGACTACCCCGAAGTGGGCGTGTACCACCCGCGCATGGCCGGCCGCCTGTCGGAAGATGCGGGCACGCTGCCCCAGCCCGCCGCAGCGGCGGCCGGTGCCACGCCCGCACAGGGCGGCGCCGCAGGGGCTGCGCCGCGCGGCACAGTGGGCCTGCTGCTGCTGCGCTCGTACCTGCTGGGCGGCAATGCCCGGCATTACGACGGCGTGATCACCGCGCTGGAGGCGCGCGGCCTGAAGGTGGTGCCGGCCTTCGCCGCCGGGCTGGATTCACGCCCGGCCATCGAGCGCTTCTTCATGAAGGACGGCCGGGTCACGGTGGACGCCGTGGTGTCGCTGACGGGCTTCTCGCTTGTGGGCGGGCCCGCCTACAACGATGCCAAGGCGGCCGAGGACACGCTGGCGCAGCTGGATGTGCCCTACCTGGCGGCCCACCCGGTGGAGTTTCAGACCCTGGACCAGTGGGGCGGCTCCGAACGGGGCTTGCTGCCGGTGGAAAGCACCATCATGGTGGCCATCCCTGAGCTGGACGGGGCTACCAGCCCCACGGTCTTCGGCGGCCGGCCCGGTGGTGCGGGCGTCACCTGCACGGGGTGTGACCACCGCTGCACCTTCGGCGGCCAGGAGAGCGCACACGAACACAACGGCAGCGCACGCAACGTGCAGCAGGACATGGCCACCTGCCCGGAACGCGCGCAGATGCTGGCGGCGAGGGTGGACCGCCTGGTGACCCTGCGGCGCAGCCAGCGCGCCGAGCGCAGGGTGGCGGTGGTGGTCTTCAACTTCCCGCCCAACGCCGGCAACATCGGCAGCGCCGCCTACCTCTCGGTCTTCGAGTCGCTGTTCCACACGCTCAAGGCCATGCAGGCCCAGGGCTACACCGTGGAACTGCCCGACAGCGTGGACGCGCTGCGCGAGGCAGTGCTGCAAGGCAACGCGGCCCAACACGGCGCCGATGCCAACGTGCACACCGTGATTGCGGCGGCCGACCACGTGCGGCGTGAACGCTGGCTCAAGGAGATCGAGGGCCAGTGGGGTCCGGCTCCGGGCAAGCAGCTCAGCAACGGCCGCGGCATCCTGGTGCTGGGGCGGCAGTTCGGCAACGTGCTGGTGGCCGTGCAGCCCGCCTTCGGCTACGAGGGCGACCCGATGCGGCTGCTCTTCGAGAAGGGCCTGGCCCCCACGCACGCCTTCTCCGCCTTCTACCGCTACCTGCGCGAGGACTTCGCCGCACATGCCGTGCTGCACTTCGGCACCCACGGGGCGCTGGAGTTCATGCCTGGCAAGCAAAGCGGCATGTCCGGCAGCTGCTGGCCCGACCGGCTCATTGGCGACCTTCCCAACATCTACCTCTACGCCTCCAACAACCCGTCGGAGGGCGCGATCGCCAAGCGGCGCACGGGCGCCACGCTGGTGAGCTACCTCACGCCCCCGGTGGCGCAGGCCGGGCTGTACCGGGGCCTGCTGGAGTTGAAGGCTTCGCTGGACCGCTTCCGCGGTCTGCCCCCCGGGGCAGCAGAGCGCACCGAGCTCGCCGAGCTGGTGCAGTCCCAGGCCGCCGAACTGCAGTTGGCCGAGCCCGAGCCGCTGTGGACGGCCGGGCCCGAGGCTGACCTGAACACGCGGGTCACGCGCCTGTCCGAGCAGGTGCTGGAGCTGGAATACACCTTGATACCCCACGGCCTGCACGTCACAGGGCGTCCGCCTTCGGCGGCCGAGCGCGTGGACATGCTGCTGGCCATGGCCGAAGCCCATCAGGGCGGCGCAGGCGTGCAAGGCTGCGCAGTGCCCCGTGAAGCCGTGCAGGCCCTGGTGGCCGGCGCCACGCCCGAGAAGGCCCTGGCCTCCTGCGGCCTGGGCCGGGACGACCATCTGTTGACCGTGATGCGGGACCTGGCCGAGTCCGACAGGCATCTGGCACAAGACACCGAGGTGGCGGGCCTGCTGCGCGCCCTGGACGGCCGCTACACACGCCCGGCTCCCGGGGGCGACATCCTGCGCACCCCCGCCGTGCTGCCCACGGGACGCAACCTGCACGGGTTCGACCCCTTCCGCATCCCCAGCGCCTTCGCCGTGCAGGACGGTGCCCAGCAAGCGCAGCGCCTGATCGAGCGCTACGTCGCCGACGGCCATGCGCTGCCAGAGTCCATCGCCCTGGTGCTGTGGGGCAGCGACAACCTGAAGAACGAGGGCGCCCCCATCGGGCAGGCCCTGGCCCTGATGGGGACCCTGCCGCGCTTCGACAGTTACGGCCGCGTGGCCGGCGCCACACTGATCCCGCTGGAACAACTGGGCCGCCCGCGCATCGACGTGGTGGTGACGCTGTCAGGCATCTTCCGCGACCTGATGCCGCTGCAGATCCGCGTGCTGGCCGAGGCCGCCTGGCTGTGCGCGTCCGCGGACGAACCCGAGGACCGGAACTTCGTGCGCAAGCATGCCCTGGCCTACCAGCGCGAACACGGCTGCACGCTGGAGGTGGCCTCGCTGCGCGTGTACGGCAACGCCGAGGGGGCCTACGGCTCCAACGTCAACAACCTGATCGAGAGCGGGAACTGGAGCGACGAGGACGAGCTGGCCGAGACCTACTCCCGGCGCAAAGGCTTTGCCTACGGCCGCAGCGGGCGCCCGGTGCAGCACAGCGCCTTGCTGCAGAGCGTGCTGGCCGACGTGCAGCTGACCTATCAGAACCTGGACTCCGTGGAGCTGGGCGTGACGACGGTGGACAACTACTTCGACACCCTGGGCGGCATCACGCAGGCGGTCAAGCGGGCCCGCAACGGAGGCCAGGGCGGCCAGCCGCCACCGGTCTACATCGGCGACCAGACACGAGGTGAAGGCACCGTGCGCTCGCTGCGCGAGCAGGTGGCGCTGGAAACCCGCACCCGCATGCTCAACCCCAAGTGGTACGAGGGCATGCTGGAGCACGGCTACGAAGGGGTGCGCCAGATCGAGGTGCACATCACCAACACCATGGGCTGGTCGGCCACCACCGGGCAGGTGCAGCCCTGGGTGTACCAGCAGCTGACCGAGACCTTCATGCTGGACGCCACGATGCGCGAGCGTCTGGCAAGCCTGAATCCCACAGCCTCGGCGCGGGTGGCCAACCGCCTGATCGAGGCCTACGAACGCCAGTACTGGCAGCCCGACGAGCGCACGCTCGAGGCGCTGCGCCAGGCCGGTGAAGAGCTGGAGGACCGCCTGGAGGGCGTCACCCCCGGCCCCGCAACGCGCGCCACTGAAAGGGCAGCCGCATGACCATGACCGCCACCGTTCCCTTCTCTGTACCGGTCAGCCAGATCGGCCGGGGGGGCCGCCCCGCACCCGGCTCCCGTCCCGACGGCGAGGGCAGCGTCCAGGTCCAGCTCGACCCCAGCCTGAAGATCGGCACGGCCAAGGTCTTTGCCGTGTACGGCAAGGGCGGCATCGGCAAGAGCACCACCTCATCCAACCTGAGCGCGGCCTTCTCCAAGCTCGGCAAGCGGGTGCTGCAGATCGGCTGCGACCCCAAGCACGACAGCACCTTCACGCTGACCAAGAAGATGCTCCCGACCGTCATCGACGTGCTGGAAACGGTGGACTTCCACGCCGAGGAACTGCGCCCCGAAGACTTCGTCTTCGAGGGCTACAACGGCGTGATGTGCGTGGAGGCCGGTGGCCCGCCCGCGGGCACCGGCTGTGGCGGCTACGTGGTGGGCCAGACGGTCAAGCTGCTCAAGGAGCACCACCTGCTGGAAGACACCGACGTCGTCATCTTCGACGTGCTGGGCGACGTGGTGTGCGGGGGCTTTGCCGCGCCGCTGCAACACGCCGACCGCGCGCTCATCGTCACCGCCAACGACTTCGACTCGATCTTCGCGATGAACCGCATCGTGCAGGCCATCGGAGCCAAGGCCAAGAACTACAACGTGCGCCTGGGGGGCGTGATCGCCAACCGCAGCGCGGCCACGGACCAGATCGACAAGTTCAACGACCGCATCGGCCTGCAGACCATGGCGCGCTTCCCGGACCTGGACGTCATCCGCCGCAGCCGGCTGAAGAAGTCCACGCTGTTCGAGATGGAGTACTCGCCGGAACTGGAGTCGGTGCAGCAGGAATACCTGCGCCTGGCGGCCAAGCTGTGGGCCGGTGTGGAGCCGCTGAGCGCCACGCCGCTGAAAGACCGCGACATCTTCGACCTGCTGGGCTTCGACTGAACATGGACATGCGACAAGCCCAGTACCAGCAGCGCCGCGGGCAGATCGAAGACTACTTCGATCGCACCGCGGTCAAGGCCTGGGAGCAGTTGACCTCCAACGCCCCCGTGGGCCGCATCCGCGCCACCGTCCGCGCAGGCCGGGATCGCATGCGCACCACCCTGCTGGACTGGCTGCCGGCCGACCTGCAGGGCGCGCGCCTCATGGATGCTGGTTGCGGCACCGGCGCGCTGGCGGTGGAAGCCGCAAGGCGCGGTGCCGAGGTGGTGGCCATCGACCTTTCACCCCAATTGGTGGACGTCGCGCGGGAGCGCATCGCAGCCCTGCCCGACGGGGCGGCGCTGCTGCAGCGCATCGACCTGCGCAGCGGCGACATGCTGGACCCGGCGCTCGGCAGCTTCGACCACGTGGTGGCCATGGACTCGCTGATCCACTACTCGATGTTCGATGCTGTGCGCCTGCTGGAGGCGTGGTCGTACCGCACGCGGGGCTCCATCGCCTTCACCTTTGCGCCGCGCAACCCGCTGCTGGTGGCCATGCGCTCCGTGGGCCGGCTGTTTCCCAGCAGCAACCGGGCGCCCTGGATCGAGCCCATGTCGGAGGTGGAACTGCGCGCGATGGTGGGTCGTTCACCCGGGCTGGCCGACTGGCGCAGCGGCCGCACACAGCGCATTTCCAGCGGCTTCTACACCTCTCAGGCGCTGGAGGTGGTGCGTTGAGCCTGGGCAAGCCGTCCAAGGGGCACCAGGGGCGGAAGCCTGTGGGGATGCGCGCCATCCAGGCGTGGTCTCGACTGGGGCCGCAGTACCTGCCGTTTGCCGACGCGGCCAGCGCCGACCTGCCGCTGTCGCGCCTGCTGCGCCTGTCTCTGTTCCAGGTGACGGTGGGCATGGCCACCGCGCTGATGGTGGGCACGCTCAACCGCGTGATGATCGTGGAGCTGGGCGTGGCCGCCTGGCTGGTGGCCTTGATGGTGGGCCTGCCCGTGGTGGCCGCACCTTTGCGGGCCTTCACAGGTTTTCGCTCCGACACCCACCGCTCGGCCTTCGGCTGGCGCCGTGTGCCCTTCATCTGGACGGGCACGATGCTGCAGTTCTTCGGACTGGCGATCATGCCCTTTGCCGTGCTGCTGCTGTCGGGCGGCGGTGCCGTGCAGGTGCCTGACTGGGTGGCGCCGGCTGCGGCGGCCTTCGCCTTCCTGGTGGTGGGCATCGGCCTGCAGACGGCCCAGACCGCAGGTCTGGCGCTGGCGACCGACCAAGCCAGCGAGGAGACGCGACCCCGCGTGGTGGCCCTGATGTACGTGATGTTGCTGCTGGGCATGGTGGGCAGCGGCCTCGTGTTCAGCCTTCTGCTGGCCGACTTCTCACCCCAGCGACTGGTGCAGGTGGTGCAGGGCAGCGCGGTGGTCACCCTGCTGGTCAACAGCGTGGCCCTGTGGAAGCAGGAAGCCCGCGACCCGGCCCGCGCCGCCGCGCTGAAGGCGCAACCGGAGGCCCCGTTCCTGCCGGCCTGGCAGCGCTTCATCCGCAACGGCCGCGCGCGACGCTTCCTCTGGGCGGTGGGCCTGGGCACGGCGGCCTTCAACATGCAGGACATCGTGCTGGAGCCCTATGGCGGGGAGATCCTCGGCCTGTCCGTGGGCGAAACCAGCGCACTGACCGCGGTGATGGCCGTGGGCTCACTGGCGGGCTTCGCCCTGGCGGCTCGGCAACTCTCGCGCGGGGTGGACCCTACCCGCCTGGCAGCCTACGGTGCCCTGGCCGGCCTGCCGGCCTTCTCCGCCGTGATCTTTGCTGCTCCCCTGGGCGCGGACTGGCTCTTCCGCGCCGGCTCCATGGGCATCGGCTTTGGCGGCGGCCTGTTCGCCGTCGGCACGCTGTCAGCAGCGATGCGCATGGAAGAGCGCGCCTTCGTCGGCCTGGCCCTGGGCGCCTGGGGTGCCGTGCAGGCCACGGCAACGGGCGCCTCGGTCGCCTTCGGCGGCGCCCTGCGCGACATCGCTTCGAGCCTGGCCACCCAAGGTGCCCTGGGCAGTGCCCTGGCCATGCCCGTCACCGGCTACAGCATCGTTTACCACGTGGAAATGCTGCTGCTTTTCGTCACCCTGGTTGCGATCGGACCCCTCGTCGGACGGTCCGCCGCAACCCCCACCGTACCGCGCAAGTTCGGCCTGGCCGACCTGCCGGGTTAGCCCCCTCGTCCCAAGGAGACACACCATGCAATTCGGCGCCATCACGGGCTATGTCGATCTGGCCCAGATCCTTCTCTACGCCTTCTGGCTGTTCTTTGCCGGACTCATCTACTACCTCGTGCGTGAGGGCCACCGCGAGGGCTACCCGATGGAGTCCGACAGCATGGGCGCCGCCACCATCAAAGGCTGGCCCATCCCCGAGCCCAAGACCTTCAAGCTCGCCGACGGCAGCTCGGTGACGGTGCCGGAACTGCACCGCGAAGAGCCCAAGATCGCGGCCGTCTCCACCGGCGCATCGCCCGGCTCGCCCATCGAGCCGGTGGGTGATGCCATGCTGTCCGGTGCCGGCCCCGGCGCCTGGTCCAACCGCGCCGACAAGCCGGACCTGGACCTTCACGGCCACCCGAAGATCGTGCCGCTGCGCGCCGCCAAGGGTTACGCGGTCTCCGAGCACGACCACGACCCGCGCGGCCTGCCGGTCAAGGGCGGCGACGGCAAGCTCGCCGGCACGGTGCGCGAGCTCTGGGTCGACCAGATGGAGATGTTGTTCCGCTTCCTGGAGGTGGAAACCACCGCCGGCAAGACGGTGCTGCTGCCGGTGCCGTTCGCACGGATCCGGCGCAACGAGATCGAGGTGAACTCCATCTTTGCGCACCACTTTGCCAACGTGCCCACCACCCGGCACCCGGACCAGATCACGCTGCTGGAAGAGGAAAAGATCACCGCCTATTTCGGCGCCGGCACGTTCTACGCCGAGCCCAAGCGCAGCGAGCCGCTGATCTGAGCCCGCACAGACCGGCCAACGTCCACCAAGAGGCCCCAAGATGACCATCCAGAGCAACGGCCACGAACATGAGCTGGAGCCGCAGTACGGCCTGCCCGAACGGCTGCCTGCCACCGAGAAGATCCTCTGGCAGGGCTCGCCCGACGCCAGGGCGCTGGCGCGCAGCGCCTTCCACCTCCGCAAGCTGGCGCTGTACTTCGCGGCGCTGATGGCCCTTCAGGCGGCCAACGTGGCTGCCGATGGCGCCTCGGTGGCAGATGTGCTGCTGGCGCTGGTGTGGCCGGCCGGTCTGAGCGCACTGGCCTTGCTGGGCGTGTGGACGCTGGCCTGGCTGACGGCGCGCACGGCGGTCTACACCGTGACGGACCGCCGGGTGGTCATGCGCATCGGCATCGTGCTGACGCTGACCTTCAACCTGCCGCTGCGCACCATCGAGTCGGCTGCCATGCGCCAGGGCTCGGGAGGTCACGGCGACATCGTGCTGGCGCTCAAGGGGCCGGACCACATCGCCTGGCTGCACCTGTGGCCGCACGCCCGTCCCTGGCACCTGACCCGCACGCAGCCCATGCTGCGCGCCCTGCCGCAGGTGGCGGACGTGGCCGCGCTGCTGCAGCGCGCCTGGTCGGCGCAGACCGGCGGCGCCGTGGAAGCCCTGGCCACCCCGGCGTCGAACCCGCCTTCGGAAGCCTCCCAGCAGGGCCTGCAGCCCAGCATGGGCTGAGCCTGAACAACGCCCAAAGCTCGCCCGAACCTCGCCCGCATCGCCTGAACAGAAGCCCCGCCCATGACCACCGTCCGCCGAACCGCCTCGGGTGCGCCCGCCCCCGACAGCTTTCCCCGCTGGTTCCTGCTGGGGGCCGCCGCCTTGGTGCTGTTCTCCCTGGCCAGCGTGGGCCTGGTGCGCCTTACCGGCAACGGGCCCGACCAGCGGCGCGCCGCCGAGCCGAGCACGGCGGAGCGCGCGCTGCGCTTCGAAGACCGGCCGGACGGCAGCATCGCCGTCGTGGACGGCCGCACGGGCGCCTTGGTGGCTTCGGTGCAGGGCGAGCAAGGCTTTCTGCGGGGGGCCTTGCGCGCCCTGTCACGCGAGCGCCGCGCGCGCGGCCTGGGCCCGGAGCAGCCCTTCCAGCTGATCGCGCGGCCCGATGGCCGGCTCACGCTGGTGGATCCGGTGACCGATCAGCGCATCGACCTGGAGTCCTTCGGCCCGATCAACGCCGGCAAGTTCGCCAGCCTGCTCGAGCCGGCGCCGCGCCCCTGATCCTGCCGCCTACCTACACACAGCCCCACTGGAGAGTCCATGAGTGCCGCCAGCCCCTCCCTGCACAGCCCTGAAGAAGTGGCGCGCCGCGCCAAGACCGAGTCGCTGATCAGCCCGCGCTTCTACACCACCGACTTCGCCGCCATGGACCGCCTGGACGTGTCGTCCCTGCGGCGCGAGTGGGACGTGATGATGAAGGAGTACGAGGGCGACAACAACCAGGACCACTTCCAGCGTGACGCCAAATTCACCGAAGAGGTGCATGAGGTGTTCTCGCAGGTTTCGCCCGAGTTGCGCCAGGAGTTCCTGGACTTCCTGATCACCTCGGTCACCAGCGAGTTCAGCGGCTGCATCCTCTACAAGGAGATCGAGAAGAACGTCTCCAACCCCGACATCAAGCAGTTGATGCACTACATGGCGCGCGACGAGTCGCGCCACGCCGGCTTCATCAACCAGAGCCTGAAGGACTTCGGCCTGGGGCTGGACCTGGGAGACCTGAAGCGCACCAAGGCCTACACCTATTTCAAGCCCAAGTACATCTTCTACGCCACCTACCTGTCGGAGAAGATCGGCTACGCCCGCTACATCACCATCTTCCGGCAACTGGAGCGCCACCCCGACAAGCGCTTCCACCCCATCTTTCGCTGGTTCGAGCGCTGGTGCAACGACGAGTTCCGCCACGGCGAGTCGTTCGCGCTGATCATGCGCGCGCACCCGCACCTGCTGCGCGGCCTCAACGTCTACTGGATCCGCTTTTTCCTGCTGGCGGTGTACGCCACCATGTACGTGCGCGACCACACCCGGCCCATGCTGCACAACGCCATGGGGCTGGACTCCACCCACTACGACTACCAGGTCTTCGACATCACCACCGAGATCAGCAAGCAGGTGTTTCCGGTGTCGCTGGACACCGATCTGCCGGCCTTCCGCACCGGGCTGGAGCGCCTGCACCAGATCCAGGTCTCGTTCAACGAGGCCAAGGAGCGCGGCGGCCTGGTGGGCAAGCTCAAGCAAGCCGGCCTGGCCCTGGCGGGCGTGGCGACCTTCGCCAGGCTGTACTTCCTGCCGGTCAAGCGCCACGCGCTGCCCGAGCAGGTGCGCATGGCGCCGGCCTGGTGAGCTTGAGCCCGGCGCCTGCCATTGGGGCCACCCGCAGGCGGGACAGCTGCGCATGACACGGCCTGCACGCGCATGACCAGCCTCGTCGCCGCGGCGGCCTTCGCCATCTTCATCTGGTGGTTCAGCACGGGCCTGGTGCTGCTGCTCAACCGCCTGTCGCGCACGGGGGTGCGCGCCAGCCAGACCGCCTCCACGTTGCTGCTGGTGGGGGCGCTCTACGGCCTGCGCCACACCGCCGGCCAGACCGACCTGGCCTCGGCCTATTGCGCCTTCACCTGCGCCCTGCTGGCCTGGGGCTGGAACGAGCTGAGCTTTCTCACCGGCTGGATCACCGGCCCGCGCAAGACCGCCATCAGCGCCAAACTCACGGGCTGGCCGAGATTCGTGGAGTCGGTGCGCGCCATCCTGTGGCACGAGATCGGCATCCTGCTGGTGGGCGGGCTCATCGTCGCGCTGACCTGGCAGCAGCCCAATCAGGTGGGCACCGGCACCTTCCTCGTGCTGTGGCTGCTGCGCACCAGCGCCAAGTTGAACCTGTTCTGGGGCGTGCGCAACCTGAGCGAGCAGTTCCTGCCCACCCACCTGGCGTACCTGGAGAGCTTCTTCCGCCGCAGGGCGATGAACGCCTTCTGGCCCGTGTCGGTGGCCGCCGCCTGCGCGGCCCTGGCCTGGCTCATCGCGCGCGCACTGGACCCGGCCACCACGGCGCCGCAGGCTGTGGGCCTGACTCTCGTGAGCACCCTGCTGGCCATGGCCATCGTCGAGCACCTGATGCTGGTGCTGCCGCTGGACACCACGGCCCTGTGGCGCTGGGCCCTGCGTGCCGACAAACGCGGGCAAGCCTTCACGGCAGGCCTGCGTTCTCAACCGCCTCTACCATGACCGTTCGTCCAGACATGAGCACCAAGCCCCGATGACCCTCCCCGCCTCGCCCACGTTCGCCCCTGCCTCACCGCAAGCCCCGCTGGCCCTGGTCATCGGCAGCGGCTTTGGCGGCCTGGCCGCGGCCATCCGCCTGGCGGTACGGGGCTGGCGCGTGCAGGTGCTGGAGAAGTTGGACGCTCCCGGCGGGCGGGCCTACGTGTGGAAGCAGGACGGCTTCAGTTTCGACGCCGGGCCCACCATCATCACGGCCCCCTTTCTGCTGGACGAACTGTGGGCCACGGCAGGACGCAAGTTCTCCGACGATGTCGAACTCAAGCTGATGGAGCCTTTCTACCGGATCCGCTTCGACGACGGCACCTGGTTCGACTACACCGGCGACCCGGACCGCATGCGCGCCGAGGTGGCCCGCTTCGCGCCGGAGGATCTGCCCGGCTACGAGCGCTTCCTGGTCGAAGCCCACAAGTGCTACCAGCTGGGCTTCATCGAGCTCGGGGGCATCGCCTACAACTCCATCAGCGATCTGCTGTGGGCGCTGCCCAACATGGTGCGCATGCGCGGCTGGAAGAGCATCTGGAAGCTCGCCTGCGAGCACATGCGCAACCCGAAGTTGCGCGTGGTCTTCAGCTTTCACCCGCTGCTGATCGGCGGCAACCCGCTGGCCGTCACCGGCATCTACAGCCTGATCAACTCGCTGGAGCGGCAGTTCGGCGTGCACTGGGCCATGGGCGGCACCGGCGCCATCATCCGCGCGATGGTCAAGCTGCTGGAAAGCCTGGGCGGGCAGATCCGCTACGACGCCGAGGTGCGCAAGATCGACGTGCAGCCGGGCCCGGGCGGTCGACCTGCCGCCACCGGTGTCACCTTGGCCAGCGGCGAACGGCTCCCGGCGGCCATCGTCGTGTCCAACGCCGACACCATGTGGACCTACCGCCACCTGATCGACGCGCAGTACCGACAGCGCTGGACCGACGCCAAGATCGAGCGCAGCAAGCACTCGATGAGCCTGTTCGTCTGGTACTTCGGCACCAACCGCCGCTGGGACGACGTGCCCCACCACATGATGGTGCTGGGCCCGCGCTACGAGGAACTGCTGCGCGACATCTTCAAGCGCCATGTCGTGCCGGAGGACTTCAGCCTCTACCTGCACCGCCCGAGCGCGAGCGACCCCTCGGTGGCGCCGCCCGGCTGTGACGCCTTCTACGTGCTGAGCCCGGTGTCGCACCTGGACAGCGGGACCGACTGGCCGAAGGTGGCCGAGAGCTACCGCCAACGGGTGGAGCAGGTGCTGGAGCGCGCCGTGCTGCCGGGCCTGTCCCAACACATCGTCAGTTCGCGCGTGACCACGCCGCAGGACTTCCAGGACCGCCTGCTGTCCTACAAGGGTGCGGCCTTCGGTCAGGAACCCATCCTGCTGCAAAGCGCCTGGTTCCGCCCGCACAACCGCAGCGAGGACATCGACCGCCTGTTCATCGTCGGTGCCGGCACCCACCCTGGAGCGGGCGTGCCCGGCGTGCTGATGTCGGCCAAGATGCTGGAACAGGTGCTGCCGGACGCGAAAGCCTTTGCTTGACATCTCGAACAGGACGGACCCGATGACCACACCTGGACAACCGCTCCTCGACCCCGCGCTGATGCAACCGCTGGACGCCGAGGCACGCCGCTCGCTGATGCGGGGCGGTTCCAAGACCTTTTTCGCTGCCTCGCTGCTCCTGCCCTCACGGGTACGCGAGCCCGCCACCGCGCTGTACGCCTACTGCCGCCTGGCCGATGACGCGGTGGACATGGGCGAGGACCCGCACGCCGCCGGCCGCGCGCTGACGCAGCGCCTGGACGCCATCTACGAAGGCCGCCCCGGCCCGGTGGAGGCCGACCGCGCCCTGGCCCAGGTGGTGCACCGCTACGCGATTCCGCGCACGCTGCCTGACGCCTTGCTGGAGGGCTTTCTGTGGGACGCGCAAGGCCGGCGGTACCACACGCTGTCGGATGTGCAGGCCTACGGCGCGCGCGTCGCCGGTGCCGTGGGCGCCATGATGGCCCTGGTGATGGACACCCGCGGGCCCCAGGCCGTGGCACGGGCCTGCGAGCTGGGTGTGGCCATGCAGCTGACCAACATCGCCCGCGATGTGGGCGAGGATGCCCGTAACGGACGCCTGTACCTGCCGCGCGACTGGCTGGCCGAGGCCGGCGTCGACGCCGACGCCTGGATGCGCGCCCCGGTCTTCACGCCGGGCATCGGCTCGGTGGTGCAGCGCCTGCTGCGCGCCGCCGACGCGCTGTACGAGCGGGCCGCCGCCGGCATTGCCGACCTGCCGCTGGACTGCCGCCCGGCCATCCAGGCCGCCTGCCGCGTGTACGCCGAGATCGGCCACCAGCTCGAGCGCGAGGGCCTGGACTCGGTGTCGCGCCGCGCCGTGGTCTCCAAGGGCCGCAAGATCGCCCTGCTGGCCGCCTCCACAGGCGCGGCCCTGATGCACTCCCCCTTCGGCCGCAAGCCGCTGGCACCGCTGCCCGAAATCGCCTATCTGGTGGAGGCCGTGCAGCAATGCGAGGCCCGCCCCGCCACGTCTGCGCCACGCCGCAGCTTCGATCAGCGCATGGAATGGGCCACCGAACTGCACGCCCGGCTGATCGATCGTGAACAGCAGCGTTCGCAGGACCGGCAGTCCAGGGCGTGAACACCGCCGGGCACGCGGGCACGAATGCGACCATGGGGGATCTGCCGCTGCTGAAGTTGGTGGAGGTGCTGGCCGTGGCCGTGGCCGGGGGCGGCTTTGTCTGGTGGCAGTTGCGCGACGTGAAACGTGCCCAGGAAGCGTCACGGCGAGCACGCGAGGACCGCGAGGCCCGTGAAGCCTGTGAAGGGCGTTCTGCCCAGGTGCCCCAGGCCCCGCCCCCACCGCAGCCCCCGCCACCATGAGCCCGGCCGCCCTCAAGATCGCGCACATCCTGTGCGCCTGCCTGTTCATCGGCAACGTCATCGTCAGTGGCGTGTGGGCCGCCATGGCCGAGCGCACGCAGGACCACACCATCATCCGCTTCAGCAACCGCATGGTGCTCATCACCGACGTGCTGTTCACCGCAGGCGGGTCCATCGGCATCGTGCTGACCGGCTACCTGATGGCGCACCGCTGGGGCGGCGAGACCGCGCATCCGTGGATCCAGTGGTCCTACATCCTGTTTGGCCTGTCGGGCCTGATCTGGCTGTTCGTGCTGCTGCCCCTCCAACTGCGCCAACGCCAGCTGCTGGCGCAGACCACGCAGATCACGGCACAGTACCGGCGCCTGTCGCGGCTGTGGCAGCTCTGGGGGGCGCTGGCGACACTGCTGCCGCTGCCCATCCTGTACTTCATGATCACCAAATCGGCCGGGTGAGCCTGGCCGTGAGGGACTTGCGCGGCCAGGTCGTCCTCGTCACCGGCGCGGCCTCGGGCATCGGAGCCGCCGGTGCGGCAGAGCTGCAGCGCCGAGGCGCCCTGCCCGTGCTGGTGGACCAGGATGCCGCGGGGCTGGCCGCACAGGCCCGTGCGCTCACCGCGTCCGGCGCCAAGCAGCCCCTGACCGTCACCTGCGACATCACCTCGCTGGCCGCGTGCGAGAACGCTGTGGCTGCCGCCCTGGCCCGCCATGGCCGGCTGGACATGGTGTGGGCCAACGCCGGCATGGCCGCCTTCGGGCCCTTGGCGCACACCGACCCGGCCGCCTGGCGGCGCTGCATCGAGGTCAACGTGATGGGCAGCTTCTACACCGTGCGGGCCGCCCTGCCGGCCGTGCAGGCCGCACGCGGCTACGTGTGCCTGACCGCCTCGGTGTCCACGTTCGCGCACCCGCCCATGATGTCGGCCTACGCCGCGTCCAAGGCTGCGGTGGAGGCCATGGCCAATGCCTGGCGCATCGAACTGGCGGCCCACGGTGTGGACGTGGGCGTGATCCATGCCTCCTGGGTGCGCACGCCGCTGGTCGAAGAAGGCGAACTGCACCCCGGCTTCATCCGCCTGCGCCAGACCGTGCCCGCGCCCATGCGCCACGCCATGACGCCGCAACAGGCCGCTCGTCGCATCGTCGACGGCATGGCCGAGCGGAAGAGCCGCATCTGGGTGCCAGGCTGGGTGCGCCTGCTGCATGCCCTGCGCGCGCTGCTGCACCTGCCGCAAGCCGAGCGCGCGCTGCGCCAGGCCGCCCCCGAGCTGGAAGCGCTGTACCTGGAGGTGATGGCCACCGAGGGCGCGACGGCTTCTTCCTACGCGCCCCGTGAACTGCAGCGGGCACGGGAGCGCGCAGAAGAAGGGAGCCAAGCCGGATCTGGCGTGACCCTCACCACTTCAGGATCCGCACCAGATTCACGTAGTCGTCAGTGAACACGGGCAGGCCGGGGTCAGGCTGCAGGGGTTGAGCCGCTTCCCGGATGGCCGGGGCCTGGAGCAGGGCCGGATTGCGGGTGACGATCACCTGGTCGGTTGACGACAACCAATACCCGGGCCCATCGACCGTGGGCGGCGAGTCCGAGATCAACACGGCCTGCATGCCGAAGGACTGGGCCAGGTTGTGCAGCACAGGCATCAGGTTGACGAAACGGTTGGTGGCCTGGAACACCAGCACCCCATCGGGCTTCAGGTGCTTCACGTAGGCGGCCATCGCCTCCCGGGTGATGAGGTGCGTGGGGATCGAATCTCCAGCGAAAGCGTCCATCGCCAGCACGTCGTACTGGCGCGGCGCCTCGCGTTCCAGGGCCAGGCGCCCGTCGCCCACCACGAGCTCGTAGCGCCCTGGAAACTGCGGCAGGAAGGTGAACTCCGCCATGGCGGCCCGCACCACCGCGGGTGAGATCTCGTAGAACACCCAGTCGTCACCGGGCTTGGCATAGGCCGCCAGCGCCCCGGCGCCGAGCCCGATCACGCCCACCTTGTGCGGGCCGGGGGGCAGGCTGGCAAAGACGCGGCCATAGCCGGAGGTGGGTCCGAAGTAGCTGGACGGAGCCATGCGCAGGTCTTCGCGCAGCAACTGCCCTCCGTGGGCGATGGCGCCATGGATCAGGTTGCGGAACGGCTCTCCACCGGTGGCGTTGTCGCGCGTGCGCACCACGCCGTAGAAGTCACGCTCCATGAAGCGCACCGCGTCCACATAGCCTTTCACGCCCTGCCAGGACAGCCCGGCCGTCAGGAGCACGACGCCAGTGATGGCCGCGCGCGTGAGCAGGCGCTGCACACCGGGCTCACGCACCAGCGGCAGGGTCAGGCCGGCCAGCCCCGCCACCACCAGCGCAGCGTAGAGCTCAAAGTAGCCGTCGAACACCAGCGGGGCCAGCACCGCCATGAACAGCGAGCCGAGCGCACCGCCCACCGACATGCACAGGTAGAAGGCCGTCAGTCGGCTGGGCGCGGGCTTCAGCCGTGCCAACTCGCCATGGCAGGCCATGCACACCACGAACAGGCCGAGCGCGTACACGGGCGTGACCTGCTTCAAGGCCAGGGAGTCCGACAGCCACGCCATCAGCGGCAGGCTCAGGCCCGCCAGAGGCAGGAACAGCCCCCTGAGATACCAGCGCGGGTGATCGAAGCTGATGATGAAGGTCATCAGGTACAGCGCCAGCGGAAACACCCACAGCAAGGGGGCCGAGGAGATGTTCTGCGTCAGGTGCGAGGTCACGCCCAGCAACATGGCCGAGCCCACGGCAGACAGCAGGATCCAGGTCCACGGTCCGCTCTCAGTGGGCACAGCGGAGCCGACTGCGGCCTGGGGTGCAGCGGCATTCTGGTTTGAACCCTTCTGCGCCTCGGCGGGGGGTGCGGTGGGTGCAGCGCCCGCACCGCCAGCCTGCAGCGTACGCCAGCCCAGCGTGGCGCACAACACCGCGAAGATCCCGAACAAGGCCGACCAGACCCAGGTGACCTGGCGGTTGCCCAGCTGGGGTTCGATCAGGAAGGGAAACCCCAGCAAGGCCAGCAGCGAGGCCAGGTTCGACAGCGCGAACAAGCGGTACGGAGCCGCGGCCTGGAAACGCCGGGCATACCAGGCGCCCACCAGTGGCGTGGTGGTGGCCAGCAGAAAGTAGGGCAAGCCGATGGTGGCCGTGAGCAACAGCAGGATGCGGCTGATCGGCTCCTCCGAGCCCTGGGGACGCCAGCCCTCGCCCACCAGGATCGGCATGGTCAGTGCGGCGGCCCCCAGCAACGCGGTGTGCAGCATCACCTGGCGCTTGAGACTCAGCCAGCGCGTGACCGCGTCTGCGTAGGCGTAGCCGGCCAGCAAGGCCGTCTGGAAGAACAGCAGGCAGGTCGCCCAGACCGCCGCCGAACCGCCGAACCGCCGAACCAGGGCAGGATCTGCTTGGCGATCAGCGGCTGGACCAGAAAGATCAGGAAGGCGGAGATGAAGATGACCAGGGCGAAGTGCATGCAGGCCTCATGAGGCGATCGGGTGAGACATCGGCCTGCCACGGCACCAAGGCCGGCAAGCGCGCCGCCGCGACTCTACCGGCGGCCGCTCGCCCTGGGAATGCAAAGCCCCCTAGCGGTTTCCTGCCTGCGGCAGGCCTTCAGACCGTGGGCGCTGACAACACCCCGCGGCGCAGTTGGTCGCGCTCCATGCTTTCGAACAGCGCCTTGAAGTTGCCCTCACCAAAGCCTTCGTCGCGCTTGCGCTGGATGAACTCGAAGAACACCGGGCCCAGCAGCGTCTGGCTGAAGATCTGCAGCAACAGCCGCTTGTCACCGCTGGCCGTGCTGCCGTCGAGCAGGATGCCGCGCGCCTGCAACTGTGCCACCGGCTCGCCATGCCCGGGCAGGCGCTCGGCCAGCATCTCGTAGTACACGTCATTGGGCGCCGTCATCAAGGGAACGCCGGCCATCTGCAGCGCGTCCACGGTGGCGATCAGGTCGTCGGAGTGCAGGGCGATGTGCTGGATGCCCTCCCCGTTGAACTGCATCAGGAACTCCTCGATCTGCCCCGTGCCGCCCTTGCCGGACTCTTCGTTCAGCGGAATGCGGATCAGGTTGTCAGGCGCCGTCATGGCCCGGCTGGTCAGCCCCGTGTGCTGGCCCTTGATGTCGAAGTAACGGATCTCGCGGAAGTTGAACAGCTTCTCGTAGAAGCCGCCCCAGTACGCCATGCGGCCGCGGTAGACGTTATGGGTGAGGTGGTCGATGGTGTGCAGCCCGTGACCCACGGGCCGGCGCGGCGCGCCCTCGACCCACTCGAAGTCGATGTCGTAGATGGACTTGCCGTCCTCGAAGCGGTCGATCAGGTACAGCGGCGCACCGCCGATGCCCTTGATGGCCGGCAGGCGCAGCTCCATCGGCCCCGTGGGCACCTCCACCGGCTGCGCGCCCAGCTCCAGGGCGCGGGCATAGGCGCGGTGCGAGTCCTTGACACGGAAGGCCAGCGCACAGGCGCTGGGCCCGTGCTCGGCCGAGAAATAGCCCGCCAGGCTGCGCGGCTCGCGGTTGACGATGAAGTTGATGCCACCCTGGCGGTACAGCAGCACGTCCTTGCTGCGGTGGCGTGCCACCAGGCTGAAACCCATCTTCTCGAACAGCGGTTCGATCAGGCCCGGTGTGGGGGAAGCGAACTCGACGAACTCGAAGCCCATCAGGCCCATCGGGTTGTCGGCGGGAGAAATACTTGCGGAAGAGATGTCGGCCATGAAAGCCTCCTGCCATGTGCGTCGCTTGGAACGCGACGGTTGAACCAGCCCGGGGACCGCATGGCGGTCACCTGCGGGCATCCTGCCCCTGGGTGTACACCTCAGGGCAGGAACTCGCTGCGCGGACTCAGCCGCACTGCGGCGGCGCTGCAGGCACCCCGCGCACGCTGCGGGCGAGGTGGTCTCCGTAGATCAGGGGCGTGAAGCACATGGAGCAGTGATGTTACCCCGGATGCTCCTCGGCAGAGCCGAGGTCAGAGCCGCGGTCAGGGCTGCGCCAACGCCGCATCAAGGGCGCCTGGGCATGCGCCAGGGCAGCATCAGGCGCACGGGCAGCGATGCCACGCGCGGCACGTCCAGCGTCTCGTGGATGGACACCACGTCCTCGCCCAGCAGGCGCGAGGCGATCTGCGAGCGCACGTAGAAGGGCGTGTCCTCCAGCGTGCGCATCAGGCGCGGGGCCGGTGAGGGCTCGCCCCGCACCTGCCGGGCGATACGCCAGGCCGAGGTCGGCAAGGGGTGCCGCGGCGGTGCCTCAAAGGGCTCGTGGCTGCCGTCGGGGCGAAAGCGCCGGGCGATGACCCTCCCCGGCCCCCGCAGCGGGCGCACGTCGTAGATGACCGAGGTGTCGCCGTTGGCCATGGTGGCGCGCGACCAGTCCCAATCGTCGAACGCGCGGTCCACGGGCTCGTCACCTTCGTTGGAGTCCATGTAGGCGTGCCCCTGCCATCGCAGCCCAGGGTGCGACAGCGCCACCTCGATGCGCGCGCAGGGCGCGATCGGCCCCCAGCGGTGGCGGCCCGCAGCGTCCAGCGGCGCCACGAACCGGCACAAGGCCGGCGGCGTCACCCGGACCTGGCCCTGCACCCGCAGCGGAATCGGTGCGCAGCGCTCGTCGATGTCCACCACCAGCGATGAGCCATCCCAACGCACGCGGCTGGGGCCGATGACGAACTCGCGCTCGTTGCGGTGTACGTGACGACGGCCCCGCTCCGTCATCGCCCAGCGCTTGCCGCCCTCTCCGTACAGCGCCACGTTCAGGGCACAGAAGCTCTCGGGGTCAGGCCGGCCTTGGGCGCGGGCCCAGGCGTAGTACGGCGAGAAGACGCTGCCGACGAAGGCAATGACGGTCAGGCCGTGTCGGCCGTCGTCACTGAGCGCGTCGAAGTACCACCAGAGATAGCCCCCCGGCGGGACCGGCTGGTCGAATCGAGGTGCGCCATCACGGCCCCGGCCGCCAGCTGGCCCGACAGGGCCGCCATCGGCACGCCCGGTCCCGGGTGCACGCTGCCCCCCGCCAGGAACAGGCCCGGCAGCGCGCTCATCGAGCCCGGCCGGCGGAACAGCGTCATCCAGCCGTGGGTGGCCGGGCCGTACAGCGACCCCCCCGTGGCTGGGAACAGGCGCTCGAAATCCGCCGGTGTCGTGGCCACCCTGCGGGCCGGCTCCTCGATCTTCAGGCCGCAGTGCTGCATCAGGGCCAGGCTGCGGTTCAGGCATGGGTCGGTCTCCGGAGCGTCGAAAGGTCGGCGGTCGCCGTCAGCCGGCGCATTGACAAGGCACAGAAGGCGCTCCGGCCCTGAAGGCGCGGTGGCGCGGTCGTCACGGTCCTGGGCACACACGTACACGGTGCCCCGGTGCGGCAGCTGGCGGGCACGGAAGATGTCGTCGAACTCACTGGCGTAGTCATCGTCGAAGAAGACGTTGTGGCGCACCAGGGGAAAGCCGCTGGTACGGCCATGCACCGCCCAGGTCACGGCCGACAGCGAGCGCTGGTGGTGCGGCGTGGAGGACACCGATCGCTCGGCCTCCAAGCCCAGCAGCCCCTGGGCCAGCGCGTTGGTGTCACCGTTGTACACCACCACATCCGCAGCCAGCACCTCGCCACCTTCCAGCCTGACACCGGTGACACGGCCGTGCTCGACGAGGATGCGCTCGCAGCGCCGGTTGTAGAGCTGCCGCGCGCCGCGCTGGGCCGCCAGGCCGCTGAGGGCCTGGGCCAGGGCGTACATGCCGCCTTCCACCGCCCACACCCCGCTTTGTTCCACATGGGCGATCAGCATCAGCGTGGCGGGTGCCTGCCAGGGCGAGCCGCCGCAATAGGTGGCATAGCGTCCGAAGAGCTGGCGCAGGCGCGGATCGCGGAAGTGCTTGCCCAGACGGGCCCACATCGTGGCAAAGGGCCCCAGGGCTGCCAGGGTCTTCAGCCCGCCCGGGCCGAGGTCCCGGATCATGCCGGCCAGCGTGGGCCGGGGGCTGCGCAGGGCAGGTGTCTCGAGGTGATCGTAGAGCGCGCGGGCCTCGGCACAGAAGGCGAGGTAGCGCCGTGCGTCCTCTTGGCCGGCAAAGCGGCCGATTTCATCGGCGCTGTGCTGCACGTCGGCCAGCAGATCCAGCCGCTGGTCGCCACTGCGCCAGGCGTGGCGGGCCAGCACCTGCAGGGGCTTGAGGCGCAACAACTCGTCAACCGAGGTGCCAGCATCGGCCAGGATCTGTTCGAACACCCAGCGCATGGTGAAGACCGTGGGTCCGGCATCCACGCGCACATCGCCCAGCGCGATCTGCCGCATCTTGCCGCCCGGGCCGGGAGCGGCCTCCACCAGGGTGACCTCCAGCCCTCGGCAGGCCAGCAGCAGTGCGCTCACCAGGCCGCCCACACCCGCACCGATCACCACCGCACGATCAGCCAAGCGTCACCCCCTTCCAGGAGCCCTGCATCTGCACGGGCGCAAAGCGCACGAACATCGATTCGGAAAAGTAGCGCCCGTCGTAGGCCGCGTGGATGGCGGCGAGGTGAGCGCCGCTGCGCGCGTAGGCATCCATGTGCTCCTGGCTCTGCCACAGGCTGAGGGTTGCCTGCCGCAGCACAGGTGCTTCGCCCAAGCCCACCGCCAGGCGGCAGCCCTGCGCGCGGGCCAGCGAGGTCTCGGAAGGCGGCGACTGGCGCCAGAAGGCGCCCGCTCGCCGCGGCCGGATGGATGCACGTGTGAGCGCCACCACCGGCTGTTGCGCTGCCGCCTGTGCCGTCACGGCGATGCTGTGGCCGCCCCAGCTGCCGCGGCTCGAGGTGGCACGCAGCTTCAGGATGCAGGTCTCGCGCGAGCGTCGACGGTAGGCCTGGACATGTGGCGAGCGCTCGATGAACTCATCGGCCAGGTCTTCACCCTGGAACACCGCGAGCAACCCCTGGCGCGTGGCACTGGGCCGCAGACCGAAGCCGCCGTCATGCCCGCTGCCCAGGGCCTTGGCGAACACCAGGCCCGGTTGGCCCTGCAGGCTGCGCTGACCGCGGGCCACCCGCCACCAACCCCAAGCGATGGCTGCGGGTTGGAGGTCAGCCAGCAGAACCACCACCACGTGATCAGGCCGGTTCATCAAGAGAGGGTCCGTGATGAACCGGCCTTCAGGCAAGGGCCGGGAACAAACTTACTTCGGGGCACTGGCGGCCGCTGCCGCGGCCGAAGGTGCCGCACCGGTGGCGGCCGTGTCTGCCGGGGCTGCGGCAGCAGCCACCTTCAACAGTTCCGGGTGTCCCTTGGCCATGGCCGCACCGTACAGCGGCTTCCAGGCGCCCTGGTGACAGGTGGCGCAATTGACCTTGGCCACATCACCCTTGGGGCCCAGACGGTTCTCCGGAAAGACGCCCGTCAGCGGCTCCATGTAGGCGTTGTTCAGGTCGCGTGCCATGCGGATGCCGTGCCAGGCCGTCACGCGCTGGGGCGGCGCCTCGGTCCAGGAGGCGAAGTTGCGCGTGTTGTGGCAGAAGGTGCAGTTCACGCCGAGCGAATCGGACATGTGCATCATCAGCGAGTACGTGAACTCGGCCTGCTTGGTGGAGGTGCGGTTGGCACCTTCGCCTGTCAGCTTCAACGCTTCGTTGCCATTGACGCGGATCGGCTGTGCTTCCTTCAGGTAGGGCGTGAAGGGGTCGTAAGGGAGCGAACTCAGCACGGCCGCCTTGTTGGCGATGTTCTGCCCGGCCAGGTCGCCCATCACCGAGTTGGCCGCGTACTTGCGGTCGGCAGGTGCAAACCAGATCTCGGCCGGCACCGGCTTGCCGCGGTGGCAGGTGTAGCAGGTGACGCCCGTGTCGGCCACATGCTTCTTCCAGTCGGCGTTGACGTGCTGCGTCATCTCGATCATGCGCCGCGCCACGACCTTGGTGTACTTGCTGTCATCGGCAAGGTTGTTCAGGTTGTGGCAGTAGGCACAACCCTGGTCGGGCGCCACCCAGGCGGTGATGGCCGTCATGTGGCGCGTGAACTCGCCCACGCTCAGGTCGCCCAGCACCTTGACGTTCTGGTACACGTCCTTGGCTTTGGGCCCCTCGGACGACGCCGCGGGCAATTCAGCGGGCGCCGTGTTCTTGGCCACATCCTGGTTGATGACGCGCTGGTTGTACACCTGGCCCATGCTGGTGCCCCGGTAGCCGCCCTGCACGGTCTCGACCGGTGGGCGCTCGCAGCCCACGAGCATGGCGGCGCCTGCGACGGCCCCCAGCCAGCGCAGGCCGGTGGCAATGCGTTCAGAGAAGTTGCTCATCACTTGCCTCCCATCAGGGCAGGGTCGATGCTGACCGGGAACACCTGCGGGTACGCGGGCACCACGCCGTGCTTCATGGACCAGAGATACCAGTTGTCCACCACGGGGCCGGTCAACAGGATGCCGATGCCGCCAGTCAGCGGACACAGCACCGCAAACCACCAGGCCCAACGGTGGATGGACTCCATCGTCGCGTTGAAACCCATGGTCCAGCGCCAGAACAGGGCGGCACGCTCGGACGCTGTGCCGCGGTCCACGATCTGCTCGATCTCGCGTTCACCACCGTAGCGGCCCACCGCCAGGATGGTGGCGCCGTGCATGGCAAACAGCAGCACCGAGCCATACAGGAAGACGATGGACAGCGCGTGGAACGGGTTGTAGAACAGGTTGCCGTGGCGCAGCGACAGCGCCGACACCCAGTCCAGGTGCGGGAAGATGCCGAAAGGCACCGCCTCAGACCAGCTGCCCATCATGAGCGGGCGGAAGAAGCCGCACACCAGGTACAGCCAGATCGCCGCAGCGAAAGCCCAGGCCACGTGCGTGCCCATGCCCAGCTGACGCGCGCGGCGGTAGGTGCGGGCCCACCACAACATGATGGACACCGTCAGCAGGAAGCCCACGATGAGCCACCAGCCTCCTTGGGCCAGCGGCGGGATGCTCAGGCCGTATTGCGGCGCCGGCGGCTCCAGGGCCAGCCAGAACAGTTGCTGGATCAGGCGCAGCGGACTCCAGTCCACCGAGGCCAGCATGTTGAAGCCGATGATGTTGAAGGCCAGGGTGCCGAACACCAGCGATGCCACGCCGAGGCCCCCGAGGTAGACGGGCCCGATCTGAGCGTTGCCGATGCGGCCGATCAGATGCCACAGGAAGGGCTTGCCGCTGCGGCGCCAGTCGCCTCGGGGCAGCGGCACGCCGTCTCCCAGAGGGCCGGTGGCCTGCACGGCGGTGAAGAGGTTTTGATACTCAGCCATGTTGTTCTCCTTGTCGGCGGTCCGGGTTCAATGGCCCCAGATCGGCAGGTTCAACCACCAGCCCCACCACTCGGGCCAGCCGCGGGTCCAGAACGGTCCGCTGACGACGATGCACATCGCGGCAAACCACACCGAGGCGAGAGCCAGGAACAGGCCCAGACGGTGAATGCCCAGCGTGCCCACCGAGTAGCCGATGAAGTCGCGGAAGAAGGTGTCCTCGTGCTCCGGGGTCTTCACTGGCTCACCCTTCTTCGGGTTGGTGGAAGACAGCACCAGACCGCCGTGCATGGACAGCGCCAGCGTGGTGGCGAAGAACAGGCTGGCCGCGACCATGTGCCAGGGGTTGTAGTGGAAGTGCAGGTACTGGTAAGCCACGTTGCTCACCCAGTCCAGGTGGCTGTAGATGCCGTAGGGGAAGGCGTGCCCCCAGGCGCCCAGCAGTGCGGGGCGTATCACCTGCAGCGTGACGTAGCCCAGGATCGCGAAGCTGAAGGCCACGGGCACGTGGTAACCCATGCCCAGTTTTCGGCAGATCTCCACCTCTCGCAGCGCCCACGAGCCGAAGGCTCCAATGGCGCAGACAGTGATGATCTGCCACAGGCCCCCCTCCATCAGGGGCGCCATGTTCAAACCGTATTTCAGGTCCGGCGGCGCGATGCTGATCTGCCAGAGGTTCCAGGTGGGGCCCATGGCCGCACCCCAGACAATCATGGTGGTGCCCAGCAGGGAAAAGAACGCTGTCGTGACGCCGAAGAACCCGACGTAGAACGGTCCGACCCAGAAGTCGAACAAGTCACCACCGATCAGCGTGCCCCCGCGGACACGGTACTTTCTCTCGAAGCTCAGCATGGCCATATGAATCTCTCCGATTGCTGTGCGCGAAGCATCAGCCGCAATTCGTCGCTAGGCTCACCAAGGAGCAGGGGTGAAGGGTGTGAACCCGACACCGCCCGCTCGCGCGGCAGCAATGCGCCGCGCGTCCGTTACTTCGACGGTGGCAACGGCGCGTTTTGCGCCGCCTTCGCGGCCTTGGCCGTGTCGGGATGCCAGGTGTTGATGTTGTAACGGTCTCCACTGATCTGGATCAGATGGATGCTCGTCGACACGAACGCGATCAGAAGACCCGTGAGGATGATCGCTTTGCGTGGGTCGACAACTCGCCAATAACGCCACATGTTGATTTCCTTTCCGCTTAACTCAGTTGGGATATGACGGTGTAGACAGCAGTCTTGACGCCATCGAGCATCGAGCGTGCGCCCTCCGCTCCCGGCAGCAAGCTGCGCCAGTTCTGCAAACACAGCAAGGAAGCCAGCGCAAGCAGCAAGAAGACGATGAAGGTCACGGCATAGATGCCATGAAAGCCGCTCAAGGAATCCTTGAGGGGGCCCTCGCGGCGCTGCGCCAGATGTCCGGCAACGATTTCTTGTCTCATGTCAGCCTCACTCGACGTGGTTGTCAGAACGTGGTTGTCAGAACCAGGGACGCCAGATCCAAACCAGGCTGTGGGCG
>Ga0315906_10001338_pt1 | contig 36757 bp, 29 predicted proteins | sample LakEriMetagenome_4_FD_203526 | JGI IMG/M metagenome (GOLD analysis project Ga0315906, IMG submission 203526) | Freshwater fungal communities from buoy surface, Lake Erie, Ohio, United States - Buoy 2 MA122 | ecosystem: Environmental > Aquatic > Freshwater > Lake > Lake biofilm | place: USA... | reverse complement strand
TGCGCGAAATAATAGCCGCTCACCGCGGATGCAGGATGCATGGCGAAATTTTCGGTCAAATGCAGATCAATCGCGGTTTCGGCACCGAGTAAAGCGAATAGACTCCGCTTCTCGCTGTGATCGGGGCAGGCCGGATAACCCGGTGCCGGCCGGATGCCTTGATAGCGTTCTTCAATCAACGCGTCATGGTCAATGGCTTCATCTTCGGCGTAGGGCCAGAACTCAGTACGGACTTTGCGGTGCAGCCATTCCGTACAGGCTTCGGCGAACCGATCGGCCAGGGCCTTGAGCAGGATGGCGGAATAGTCATCGTGTTCCTGCTCGAATGCATGGGCCCGGGCATCCACACCCTCGCCACAGTTGACCGCGAACGCCCCCAGATAATCCGATGTCGGTGCAATGAAGTCAGCCAGACACAGGTTCGGCCGCGATACCGGCTTCTGAGCCTGCTGGCGGAGGAAATGCAGACGACATTCGCCCGAAACAGTTTCCAGCAGGACATCTTCACCTGAGCTGTGTGCCGGCCAGAAACCGACAACAGCACGCGCGCGTAGCCATTTTTCCGACACCATCCGTGCCAGCATCTGCTGTGCGTCCGCAAACAGCGCGCGGGCCTGTGTTCCAACCACGTCATCGTCCAGAATGGCGGGATACTTTCCCGATAGCTCCCAGCTCTGGAAGAAGGGTGTCCAATCAAAGTAAGGCGTCAACGCATCCAGCGGAATGTCATTCAGCGTGCGAGTACCAATGAATTGCGGCGCTGTGAATCTGTGCGCGCTCCAATCGATGTTCAGGGCATTAGCCCGTGCAGATTCGAGCGTGACGAGCGCCTTGGCATCCGATTTCTGGGAATGCCTGAGACGGATCTGCGCATAATCCTCGGCGACTTCCTGCAGCTGTGCCTGGTTCTGCTCCGGGGTGCAGACGGCTGCGGCGATGCCAACAGCCCGTGAGGCATCCTTGACCCAGATAACAGGCTGGTCATGGTGGGGCGCGATTTTAAGCGCGGTATGCGCGCGCGAAGTGGTCGCTCCGCCGATGAGAAGGGGTAGGGCAATGCCTTGGCGCTTCATTTCCTTGGCGATGTGACTCATTTCTTCCAAAGACGGCGTAATCAGGCCGGACAGGCCTATGGCGACCGCCCGGTGTTCGATGGCGGCATCGATGATGGTCTGTGCCGGCACCATCACACCGAGATCGATGATTTCGAAATTGTTGCAGGCCAGTACCACGCCGACGATGTTCTTGCCGATGTCATGCACATCGCCTTTGACCGTGGCCATGATGATTCGGCCATTCGAACTGTCCGTACTGCCGATTTCCTTCAGGGCTTCGATGTGCGGTAGAAGCTGGGCGACCGATTTCTTCATGACCCGCGCCGATTTGATCACCTGCGGCAGGAACATTTTTCCGGAACCAAAAAGATCACCGACCGTGTTCATGCCGCGCATCAGGTGCTGTTCGATGACATGCAGGGGATGTTCTGCTGCCAATCGGGCTTCTTCGGTATCGGTCTCGACATAAGCATCAATGCCGTGAACAAGCGCATGTGCCAATCGGTCCGCGACAGGCCAGCTGCGCCAGGCCAGAACCGCCGGATCGTCTTCAGCGCGGACTGACTGGAAGGCGGCTGCACGGGCCATCACTTTTTCCGTCGCCTCGCTGTCGGTGTTGAGAACCAACGCTTCCACGAGCGTGCGCAGCTCCGGGTCCAAGTCATCGTAGAGCGGCATCGCGCCGGCATTGACGATGCCCATGTCCAGGCCGGAACGGATGGCGTGGTAGAGAAAAACCGAGTGGATGGCTTCACGCAGCGGTGTATTGCCCCTAAAGCTGAAGCTGACGTTGGATACACCGCCGGAAACATGCGAGAGCGGAAAGCGCCGACGCAGCTCGGCAGCGGCGGTTATGAAGGCAACAGCATAATCGTCGTGTTCGCGTATACCTGTCCCGATCGCGAAGATGTTGGGGTCGAAAATGATATCTTCTGGCGGAAATCCGAGCTTTTCGGTCAGGAGGTCGTATGCCCGGCTGCAGATGGCGACCTTGCGTTCCAGGGTGTCGGCCTGTCCGGTTTCATCGAACGCCATGATGACCACGGCCGCGCCATGGCGGCGAACCAGGTCGGCCTGCCGGAGAAATTCGGCTTCACCTTCCTTGAGCGATATCGAATTGACCACGCACTTGCCCTGGACCCATTTCAGGCCGGCTTCAATCACTGACCATTTCGAAGAATCGATCATCACCGGAACCCGGGCGATGTCCGGCTCGGAGGCGACCAGACGCAGGAAGTGCGTCATCGCGGCCTCCGAGTCCAACATGCCATCGTCCATGTTGATGTCGATGATCTGTGCGCCATTGTCGACCTGCTGTTTGGCGACAGTGAGTGCCTTGTCGAACTCTTTCTGAACCACGAGTTTCTTGAATTGCGCCGAACCGGTGACGTTTGTCCGTTCACCGACATTCACGAAATTGATATTCGGTGTGATGACAAAAGGCTGCAGACCGGATAGGCGCGTCAACGCAGGAAGATCTGGAACTGAACGCGGCTTGGCCCCGGCTACGGCGGCTGCGATTGCCCGGATGTGATCAGGGGTGGTGCCGCAGCAGCCGCCAACGATATTGAGAAGGCCTGAATGCGCGAATTCACGCAACTGTTCAGCCATCTGCTCGGGGCTTTCGTCATAGCCGCCGAAAGCGTTCGGTAGGCCTGCATTGGGATGACAGGAAATGAACGTGTCGGCACAGCCGCTGAGTACGTCCAGATGGGCCCGCAGATCTTTGGCGCCGAGTGCGCAGTTCAAGCCCACGGCCATGGGTTTGGCATGCCGGAGTGAATACCAAAATGCTTCAGCGGTTTGACCTGACAGGGTTCGTCCCGAGCGGTCAGTGATGGTGCCCGAGAGCATCAGGGGTAATCGCCAGCCCCGGTCATGAAACACGTCATCGATGGCAAACACCGCGGCTTTGGCATTGAGCGTGTCGAATACGGTTTCCACCATCAGGATATCGGCGCCGCCGTCAATCAGACCGTTGGCGGCCTCACGGTAGTGGCTACAGAGCGTATCGAAGTCTGTATTGCGGAAAGCGGGATCGTTGACATCCGGGCTGATCGAGGCCGTGCGTGAGGTCGGTCCAAGGACGCCGATGACCAAACGGGGGCGGTCGGGAGTTTCCGAGCTCATGGCATCGCAGGCTTCCCGGGCCAAGGCGGCTGAAGCCTGATTCAATTCGTAGGCCAGATGTTCAAGACGGTAATCCGATTGCGAGCTCTGCGTGGCATTGAATGTATTGGTTTCAATCAGGTCGGCGCCGGCGAGCAGGTATTGACGATGGATGTAGGAGATCACATCCGGGCGGGTAATCGACAGCAGGTCATTATTTCCTTTCAGGTCCTTGCCGCACCCGCAGCCGGCATGGTGCTCGTGGTCCGCGGCATGCAGGGCGTCGATGCCGTCTTTAAAGCGCTCGCCACGGTAATCGGCTTCTTCCAGCCCGAACGTTTGGATCATCGTGCCCATTGCGCCGTCTAAAATAAGGATACGCTGGTTCAATGCATATTCAAGCGCGGCGACGCGCGCCGGATCTTTCCAGGGCAGCATCATGGCTTCACCGCTAACAGCATCACAATTTCGAAATGCGGCGCACGGCGCTCCCGGCTGACGATTTCACAGTGTTTCAGCCTTAATCCGGCTTTTTCAGCGAAGCGGATCAATTCTTTCTGGCTGAAACCGAGATTTTCATGGCCGTAGGGTTCCACAGCGCTGCGATGGCCATGTTTGAGCAGGCAGCTGAGCAGCAACTCGCCGTCGGAGCGCAGGACCCGCGCTGCTTCCTCAATGGCTAGTGCCGGTTTCTTGGAATAGCTCAGGGCATGCATCATCAGCACCAGATCGAACTGCGGGCCTTCAAACGGCAAAGCATGCATGTCGGCATTCTGAACCGATACCGTGGGCCATTTCTTCAGGCGTTCAGCGGCAGCTGAAACCACTTTCGGGCTGGAGTCGATGCAGACGTAGCGTTTGGCATAGGGTGCAAAAAGTTCGGCCACAACACCGTCACCGGAAGCGATATCCAGAACCTCTCCCGGGTCGATCAGGGGCAGGGCGGTGCGGGCGAGCGCTTCCCAGGTCCGGCCCGGCGAGTAGTGGCGCTCCATGTCGCCGGCCACGGTATCCGGCCAGTTTTCATCATCGGCACGTTGGGCCAGCACGACGCTGAGGCGGTCGTAGTCCTGCCGCAGCAGAGGGTCGTCCGTTCCGGCCCGCAATGACTGCCACAGCCCGATTTCCGCTGGATCCAGGTCCTTGTCATTGAACCGGTAATAGGCACTCACGCCGGAGCGCCGGTCGCGCACCAGATCGAACTCCTTGAGCTTGGCCAAGTGCGTGGAAACGCGTGGTTGCGCCAATCCGGTGATGGCCGAGAGTTCGGCAACGGTCAGCTCCTCGTGCTCGAGAAGCGCGAGGAGCCTGACCCGCGTCGGGTCGGCGAGGACTTTGAGACATTGCGACCAGGACTCGAGATTCATGGCATATATCCTTATATCAGGATACAAAGATATAGTTTTTTCAGGGCGATGGCAATACATACGTATGCGCTAAGGGGGTAAAATGACGCACCGCAAATTTTTCCTGCCGAGGATGATATGGATTTTGGCTTCACCGAAGAGCAATTGATGATCCGGGACGTGGCGCGCCGCATCGCACAGGAAAAGATCGCCCCCAGTGCCGAACACTTCGACCGGACCGGTGAATTTCCGCTGGAAAACATCCGCTTACTCGGTGAAAACGGCCTCATGGGCATTGAGGTTCCCGAAGCCTATGGCGGTGCCGGCATGGACCCGATCAGCTACGTTCTGGCCATGATTGAAATCGCGGCTGGTGATTGCGCCCATTCGACCATCGTATCCGTCAATAATTCGCTTTTCTGCAACGGTATTCTGAAGTTCGGAACCGAAGAACAGAAGCAGCTGTATGTCCGCGCTATCGCCGAAGGGCGTGAAATCGGTGCCTTCGCACTGACCGAACCGCAGTCCGGTTCCGATGCCACCGCCATGCGCTGCCGTGCAGTCAAGCAGGCGGATGGCCGCTTCGTCATCAACGGCAAGAAAAGCTGGATCACTTCCGGCCCGGTGGCCAAATACATCGTGCTGTTTGCCATGACCGATCCGGACAGGGGTGCCAAGGGCATCACCGCGTTCATGATCGATACCACCAAGCCCGGCTTTTTCCGGGGCAAGACCGAACCCAAGCTGGGTATCCGCGCCTCGGCCACCTGCGAAATCGAATTTCAGGACTATGTCGCCGAAGCCCATGAAGTTCTTGGCACTGAAGGCGAGGGCTTCAGGATTGCCATGGGCGTTCTCGATGCCGGCCGCATCGGCATCGCCTCGCAGGCCGTCGGTCTGGCGCGGGCTGCCTATGAGGCGGCGCTCGCCTACGTCAAGGAACGCAAGAGTTTCGGTCAGGCCATTGGTTCATTCCAGATGATCCAGGCCAAGATTGCCGACATGAAATGCCGGCTCGACGCCGCCGAATTGTTGACCCTGCGGGCGGCCTGGGCCAAGGCCAATGCCGAGCGCAACGGTGGCCGTTACAGTACGGAAGCCTCCGTTGCCAAACTGAGCGCCTCCGAATCGGCTATGTTTATCACCCATCAGGCCTTGCAGATTCATGGCGGCATGGGCTACTCCAAGGAAATGCCGCTCGAACGCTATTTCCGCGATGCCAAGATCACTGAGATTTACGAGGGAACCAGCGAGATCCAGCGTCTGGTCATCGCCCGCAACGAAACCGGTCTGCGCTGACGCGACCGACGCCATTCCAGAGAAGATTTTCCATGACCGTCATCATCAATCCATCGTCTTCGGCCATTTCGGTCATCGCCCGGCAAGTCGCCCAGGGCGCCAGTGGCCCGGATACCGATATCGTCCATGCTGTTCTGTCGCAGATTTCGCTTGAAGATTTCGAGCTTCAGGATCAACAGGCCTGGGTCAAGATACTGAACTCCCTGCTGGATATAACCCGCGTTCGCCGCCCCGGTATCGCAAATGTGCGGGTCAACCATGAAGCCAACCTCTCTTCCGATGGCAGCAGTACCCGCAGCAGTCTCGAAATCGTTTCGGATGATTACCCGTTCCTGGTCGATTCCTTCAAGATGGTCCTGGACACGCTCGGTGTGACCTGTTATGCCATTGTGCATCCGGTGCTTTCGGTGAAGCGCAATGCCGAAGGTGCGTTGACTGCCGTACCCGGGCCGGTCAAGGAGTCCGTGGTCTGGATGGAAATCGAGCGCCAGAGTGCGGAAACCGCCGAAAACCTGATTGCTGCAATCCGCAGCACGCTTGAAGATGTCAAGGTCAGCGTCGGTGATTGGCAGCAGATGCGTGAACGCATGCTGGAAGTCGCGGACATCGCCGCACTCCAGCGCGTGGATGATGCCGAAACCGCACCGGCAGAAGTCAGTGCATTTCTCAAGTGGGCTGCGGAAAACCATTTTACCTTCCTCGGTTACCGCGAATACCGTCTGAGCGGGCAGGGTGCCGCGGAGTCCCTCGCTGCCGTTCCGGGTTCCGGCCTCGGGCTGCTGCGCGATGAACATCACAGCGGCAACGCACGCCCGGTCAGCAGTCTCGGGCGGACCCAGCGTGATCGCCGCGATCTGATGATTCTGACCAAAACCGCGGCCCGTGCCACCGTGCATCGCCCGACCTACATGGATTACATCGGCGTACTGCATTATAGCGCCGATGGCCGCGCCTTGGGCGAGTTTCGTTTCATCGGTCTGTTCACCACATCGGCCTATAACCGTCGTCCGTGGGAAATCCCGCTGGTCCGTCTCAACTACGACAAGGTCATGCAATCCTCCGGTCTGAGTCTGGAGGGGCATAGCGGCAAGGCCTTACGCCAGATTCTGGAGACCATGCCGCGTGAAGAGCTGTTCCAGGCCACACCCGACCAGCTGTTGCAGACCAGTGTCAGCATCCTCAGTTTGCAGGAGCGCTTCCGTCCGAAATTGTTCATCCGCAAGGATCCGTTCGGGCGGTTCTTCTCGGTGCTGATTTACCTGCCGAAAGACCGCTTCAATACCGAAATCCGGACCCGCATCGAGGAGATGCTAATGCGCGCCCTGAACGGCGATCGCATCGACAAGACCCTCAAAATCGGCGATTCGCCGCTCGCCCAGTTGCATCTGCTGATTCGGCATAACGGCAGCCATTCGGCGGCGTACGATCTGGATGCACTCGAAACCGAACTGGCCGCCATCATCCGCAACTGGAAAGATGAATTCCGCGATGCCCTGATTCATGGCTTCGGCGAGGACCAGGGGATTGCATTGGCTGGCCGCTACTTGTCGGCATTGCCGCAGAGTTATGTCGAAACCGTTACTCCTCAGCAGAGTATCGATGACATTCGGCAGATCGAACAGCTGAGCGCCGATGGCGGCTTGACTCTCAATCTTTACCAGAAAGACGACCGTCTTCGCTTCAAACTGTTCAGCCTTGACAGGGAAATTGCGCTGTCCGATGCGTTGCCGATGCTGGAAAATCTCGGCATGAAGGTTCTAACCGAGAACCCCTATATCCTGTCCTTGGATGAACACAAAATCATTATTCAGGACTTCGCCCTTGAAAGCGGCGCTGCCGTCGCTGTCGAATACATCAAGGCCGATTTCGAACATGCTTTCAGCGCCGTCTGGCGCGGACAATGCGAAAATGACGGTTTCAACCGTTTGGTCACCCTGGCCGGCCTTGACTGGCGTCAGGTGGCGGTACTGCGCGCCTACTGCAAGTACCTGCTGCAGATCGGTGTGCCGTTTTCGCAGACCTACATGGAAGAAACCATGCAGCGCTATCCGGCAGTGGCACGCATTCTGATCGGGCTGTTCGATGCGCGTTTCAATCCGGACCTCAGCGGCAGTAATGCCGATCTGGCCCCGACACTGAAACGCATGGGCGTCGATTCGGCGGAGCGTTATCTTGCCAATTTCGTGGCGACTTCGCGTGATGAGCAGATCGGTGCTGTCGATAAACTCCTCGGAAAGCAGCTGGCCAAAGTCGCCAGCCTGGATGAAGACCGTATTCTGCGTGCATTCGCGTCGGTAATCAAAGCCACGCTACGCAGTAGTTTCTATCAAGTCGAAGATCGCCAAGGCAAGACCAAGGATTATTTCAGCTTCAAATTCGACCCGTCGCAGGTTCCGGACATTCCGAAACCAGTGCCGTACCGCGAAATTTTCGTATATTCGCCCTTCGTCGAAGGCGTACACCTGCGTTTCGGACCAGTCGCCCGTGGCGGTCTGCGTTGGTCTGACCGCCGTGAGGATTTCCGCACCGAGGTTCTCGGTCTGGTCAAAGCGCAAATGGTCAAGAACACCGTCATCGTTCCGGTCGGTTCTAAAGGTGGCTTCTTTGCCAAGCGTTCCTTTGCCGGCGGCGATCGCGATGCGGTTTTGGCCGAGGGCATCGCTTGCTACAAGCGCTTCATCAACGGGCTGCTCGACATCACCGATAATCTGGTCAATGGCCAGATCGTGCATCCGCAGCAAGTGGTCCGCCATGATGGCGACGATCCTTATCTGGTGGTCGCCGCCGACAAGGGTACCGCCACCTTCTCCGACATCGCGAACGGCATCTCGGCCGAGCATGGCTTCTGGCTGGGAGACGCCTTCGCCTCCGGGGGCTCGGTCGGCTACGACCACAAGGGCATGGGCATCACAGCCAAAGGTGCTTGGGAATCGGTCAAACGGCACTTCCGCGCAATCGGCCGCAATAGTCAGACCGAAGACTTCACCTGTGTCGGCATCGGAGACATGTCGGGCGATGTGTTCGGCAACGGCATGCTGCTGTCGCCCCATATACGTCTGCTGGCTGCGTTCGATCACCGTCACATCTTTCTTGATCCCAATCCCGAGGCCTCGGTGACTTTCGCAGAGCGCCAGCGCCTGTTCGCTCTGCCGCGTTCAAGCTGGGAAGACTATGATGCCTCTCTGATTTCCAAAGGCGGTGGCGTGTTTCCGCGGAGCGCCAAGTCAATCCCGCTCACGCCTGAAATAAAAACCGCGCTCGATATTGATGCCGATACCCAGGAAATGAGTCCGAATCAGCTGATGAACGCCATCCTGAAGGCCCCGGTTGATTTGCTCTGGAACGGTGGCATCGGCACCTATGTCAAATCCACCGGCGAGTCACATGCCGATTGCGGTGACCGTGCCAATAACGGTCTGCGTGTCAACGGCTGCGATCTGCGGTGCCGGATGGTGGGCGAGGGCGGCAACCTGGGCATGACCCAGCGCGGCCGCATCGAAGCGGCCCAGCATGGAGTCCTGCTCAATACCGATTTCATCGACAACTCGGCAGGCGTCGATACTTCCGACCACGAGGTCAACATCAAAATCCTGCTCGGTGCTGCCGTTCTCGCTGGTGAATTGACCCTCGAACAGCGCAATGTCCTGCTGGCCAGCATGACCGATGAAGTCGGTGAACTGGTTCTGGTCGACAACTACCGGCAGAACCAGGCACTCAGTCTGATGGAATCGATGAGTGCCCAGCGCCTAGGCTCGTTCACGCACTTCATCCAGACGCTTGAATCTGAAGGTCTGCTTGATCGCGCCATTGAATTCCTGCCCAGCGATGCCGAATTGGCCGAGCGTAAAGCTAAAGGACAGGGGCTGACCCGTCCGGAGCTTTCGGTTCTGCTGAGCTATGACAAAATCGTCATATTCAACCAGCTTCTGGAGTCCGACGTCCCGGAAGATCCATTCCTGTCTAAGGAACTGCAACGCTACTTCCCGAAACCGCTGCAGGAAAAGTACGCCGATTACATGCTCAGCCACCGCCTGCGCCGCGAAATCATCGCCACAGCGGTTACCAATTCACTGGTCAACCGGATGGGTTCGACCTTCCTGCTTCGCATGCAGGAGGATACCGGTGAAACGCCGTCACGAATCGCCAAGGCATACACCATCATCCGTGAGAGCATGCAGGCACGGGAACTCTGGGCCGAAATCGACGCGCTTGATCACAAGATCGGCGAGAACGTGCAGTTGGAAGCACTTGCCGGCATCTGGCATCTCCAACGCAATCTGACCCGCTGGCTGATTGCATTGCCCGGTCTGCTTTTGGATATTGCACGCATGGTGCAGCGTTATCAGGAACCGTTCAGCACGCTGCTGCAATCGCTACCAGCAGCACTGACTGCCAGCGACAAGTCAGCGTTTCAAGCGGAATTCAGCCGCCTCTCCAAGCTTGGCATGTCGGACCGACTGGCCCATTTCCTGGCGGCGCTGCCTTACCTGAACTCGGCAATGGACATCATCGAGCTCAGCCTGCTCGAGAAGCAGCCGGTCATGGCAGTTGCGCAGGCGCATTTCGCGCTCAGCGATGCGCTTCACATCAATTGGCTGATGGAAAACGTCGAGCTGCTTCCGGTGACCGGACGTTGGCAGGCGCAGGCCCGGGGTGTACTCCGTGATGAGCTGCAGGCGCAGCAGCGTCAGCTGGTCAGTACGGTTCTGGCGACAGCCTCCGCCGGTAATTCGCCGGCCGATTGGGTCAGTTCCTGGCTGTCGCGGGATGATGCGGCCCTGAAGTACACGCTGGGCATGTTCACCGATATGCGTTCCTTGAGCGAGATGGATTTTCCGACACTATCGGTCGCAATCCGTCGTCTGGCGCAGATTGCCTCCACCGGCTTGCGCTGATATGGCCGGGCACTTCGGTTATGATGTGCCCGTAATGCCATGGAGCCGCCCGTGAAGCTTTCCGATCCACCGAATATCGCTTTCGTTGCCAGCCCCGTAACTGGGGCGCAGGACGCCTTACAGGCTTTAATCAGCGCGTATGGCCAATGCCCGCCCGAATCGGCAGATGTCATTTGCGTGCTCGGTGGTGACGGCTTCATGCTTTCGACCTTGCATCGGTTCGCTTCCTTGTCGCTTCCGGTATTCGGCATGAAACTGGGCACTGTCGGTTTCCTGATGAATCATTACCGCCCGGAAGGCCTGCTGGAGCGGCTCCGCAGCGCTGAGTGCAGCACATTGAAGCCGCTTGAGATGGAAGCCTTGACCGAGGCCGGAATGCGCTACCGTTTTCTGGCCTACAACGAAGTCTCCTTGCTGCGTCAAACACGTCAGGCCGCCCAGCTGGAAGTTTCATTGAACGGCCAGGTCCGGCTCGAAGAACTGGTTTGCGACGGCATTCTGGTGGCAACGCCGGCCGGCAGCACAGCCTATAACTTTTCGGCCATGGGACCGATATTGCCGCTGGGATCTGCAGTCATTGCCTTGACCCCCATCGCACCTTTTCGACCGCGGCGTTGGCGCGGTGCCATCCTGCGTGCCGACACCCTGGTCCGGTTGCGCGTTCTCGACCCCTACAAACGACCGGTCAGCGTCACTGCCGACTCCCACGAGGTTCGGGATGTCATCGAAGTCAGTATCCGTGAAGGCAATGAAAACACTGTACGCCTGCTGTTCGATCCCGAGCACAATCTCGATGATCGCATTCTCAATGAACAATTCGTCACCTGAATCTCGGTAAATGAGACTTCCTTGGCCCATAATGGCACCATGAACGGCCAACCGACCTCGCATTCGAACCAAGCCCCCGCGCCGTTAGTGGTGGCTATCACGGCACGCGCTTTGTTTCATCTGGAAGACGGCCATCAGGTGTTTGAAGTCCAGGGAATCGATGCCTATGCACAATACCAGCGTAAACACGAAAACGATACGCTTCCGCAGGGGATTGCTTTTCCGCTGGTCCAGAAGCTTCTGGCCTTGAATGCCGGCGCCGACCCGGATCATCCGCGGGTGGAAGTCATTTTGCTCTCTCGCAACAGTTCTGATACCGGTCTGCGTATTTTCAATTCCATTGAGCACCACGGCTTGAAAATCACCCGGGCGGTTTTCACCAGCGGTGCCGAGGTCTATCCCTATATCCAGCCCTTTGGCGCGCAGCTTTTTCTTTCAGCCAATCCCGATTCCGTGCGGGCCGCACTGGAACATGGCATTGCCGCCGCCACTATTTTGCCTGCTGTCGCCGCCGAACAACTGCATTCGGAATTGCGCATTGCTTTTGACGGCGATGCCGTGATTTTCGGTGATGAATCCGAGCGTGTCTCCCAAGAGGGCGGCCTTGCCGCTTTTCATGCGCATGAGGCGGCCCGCGCCCACGAGCCGCTTTCAGGTGGCCCCTTCAAGGGATTCCTGTCCGCATTGCATGATCTGCAGGAATGTTTCCCGGTACAATCCAGTCCGATCCGGACGGCCTTGGTGACGGCGCGCTCGGCGCCGGCCCATAAACGGGTTATTCTGACCCTGCGGCAGTGGGGCGTCCGTCTGGATGAATCCCTGTTTCTGGGCGGCAGGGACAAGGGCCCGTTTCTGGAAGCCTTTGGTGCCGATTTGTTTTTCGACGATTCCAGCCACAACATCGCCAGTGCCCGGCAACATGTCGCGGCAGGCCATGTTCCCCATGGCGTATCGAATAATCAATGATTGAAACAAATTTTTGATGGGGCTTAGGTCCGGATAGCTGAGCACTCTCGCTGCTTCATACCTTTGCCGGAGAGATCTGTTCTGCCCAGTCGATCAATGCCCGTATCACCCGGGCTTTATCGGGATGGGCTTCGGCCAGAGTGAGGCATTGCTGCGAGTAATCAGCCAGTGCTTCCGACGTCAGCCGGCTTTTCCGAAAATCCCGCCATTGAATCGACTCGCCGCCGGTAAGCGATTCCGGCCAGTTGCGGGCTTTGTAGCGGAAGTAAAGTTCACTAAGGCGCGTATCAACGAAGACGAGGGGATCCCGGCCCTTGCTCGAGCGTGCTTTACCGAACTTCAGCTTGTCGGTACGTTCGATGAATCCGTCGTAAAGTGCAGCATCGGGATCGGCCGGTTCGCTACTACGCGGACGGCTGAAAACCTTTGCCAACTTGTCAGTAATGATGTCGGAATGCGCAAGAAGCTCGCTATGTACTGCCTCGGCACTGGCAATATCAAGCTTGAGGCGTTTTGCATCAATGCTCCATCGGGACAGTTCGGCTTCACTCAAGGACTGCAGGGCGATCACCACCGGGCAGTGGTTGTGCTGGATTTCCTTGATGCCGATGCGGCTTTCACCTTCCGGTAGCAGGCTGCGTTTGGTAAAAATATTGCTGGCGATTTCTACCGGCGTGTAATCCAGCAGCTTCAGGGCTTCCGGCGCCAGTTCAACGGCGATCACTCGGTTCTTGATCAAGGGATGCGGCATCAGCGGCAGCATCAATGCGCTGCAGGCCCGCTCTGCGGAAAACTGGCCCGACACATGCAGCACCGCTTGGCGCTTGTAGGGAGCAATGATGCCGGCCACGAATTCCTTGTCACGCAGCTTCAGTGCATAATCCCATAGCCTCGGTTGCGCAGTTTTGGCTCGGCGTGCCAGGTTGATCAGGCTGCGTACATCCGAAAGCGCCTCATGGGCTTCGCCTTCGAAGCAATCATTGGCTTTGGCCAGATCTTCCAGTTTGAAGCTTGGCAGTCCATCCTCGCGCAGCGGCCACTGCAGCCCATCAGGGCGCATCGCATAGAACATGCGCATGACATCAAGCAGGTCCCAGCGGGAGTTGCCGCCGGCATATTCGCGTTCATAGGCGTCGAAGAAATTCCGGTACAGTCCGAAACGGATGAACTCGTCATCGAACCGGATCGAGTTGTAGCCGAGTGCGCAGGTGCCCGGCGGGCTGAACTGCTCTTGCAGCACTGCCATGAACTCGGCCTCGCACAGGCCGGCGGCCAGGGCGTGCTGCGGGGTTATTCCGGTGATGAGTGCCGCTTCCGGTTCGGGCAGAAAATCATCGGCGGGGCGGCAGAACAAGGACACCGGTTCGCCGATCGGATTCAAATCCGAGTCGGTACGGATGGCGGCGAACTGGGAGATCCGGCTGTTGCGCGGGTTGCGGCCGAAGGTTTCAAGATCGTACCAGAGGAAGTTTTCAGGCATGCAGGGGCTCGAGTTCGCGATGGATCATTTCCGAGGCTAAGGCATAATCGACCTGGGCGATATCGGAAATTCCTTCACACAGGCGTGCGAGGATGCCGCGTTGGATCCTGCCGCGGTGTAGGGCAACGGCATAAGACACGCGCTGGAAACTGACCATGCTGTAACGCGGAATGAACCGGTCCGGATGGCGGTCGGCCAATTCGCGCTCAAGCGTTCTTTCCAGCAGAAAACGGCTGTCGTCGACTTTATCGCGCATCTCCACGTAGTTTTCCAACGCCATGGTCTGGATGGCGGCGGCGTTTTCGCGTCGGGCCGTCTCGTAGGCACTGATGGCATCGTTCCAGTTTTCCGCGTTCTCGATGGCATCGACCAATGCCAGACAGTCCTCAAAGGCGCAGTTCATGCCTTGGCCGTGGAACGGCACCATGGCATGCGCGGCGTCGCCGATCAGCACGATGCGCTCGCCATGGTGCCAGGTGTCGAGGGTCAGAGTAGCCAGCGCGCTCTCCGGATTATGCTGCCAGTCATAGTCGAAGTCCGCGATCTTATCGAGCGCATCCGGAAAGACCTCAGTAAAAAAAGCCCGGGCACTGGACGGATCGCGGATCTGATCAAAGCCCGGGTCACCTTTGGCCGGAAGGAAGAGGGTCACGGTGAAGGTCTTTTCAGTGTTCGGCAGGGCAATGCACATATAGCCGCCGCGTGGCCAGATATGAAGACTGTTGCCATCCAGTTTGAAATCGCCACGCGCATCTGGGGCGATTTCTAGCTCACGGTAATTGTGGCCCAATGCCTCCAAGTACTCGCTGACGAGACCTTTTCCGGCAAGGATACGGCGGACCGCCGATCCTGCGCCATCAGCACCGATCAGGCGTTCAAACGGCTCGGTTTCACTGTGATCCAGATAGTCGATGCGCAGCGTATTGCGCTCAAGATCGATATCACCGATGCGGGCGTCGAAATGCACGATGACGCCCTGTTTTTCGGCAGCTTCAATCAGCGCCAGATTCAGACGGCCGCGGTGGACCGACCAGATTACCTCCGAATCGTCCTTGCCGTAACGCAGGAAATGGGTATTGCCTGACACGTCATGGACCATGCGCCCGCGCATCATGACTACCTGCGGCATCACCTCATCATCGAGTCCGGCCTGTTGCAGGGCATACAGGCCGCGGTAGGCCAGCGCCAGATTGATCGATCGACCACCCTCGACGCCTGCTTTGCGCGGATCCGGACGTTTTTCATAGATGCGTACGGTATGGCCTTTCTGGACCAGCAGTATGGCGAGCAGGGCGCCAGCCAGACCCGCACCGGCGATGTGGATGGTCTGCTGCTTCATGCCGAACCCGCCCATTGTTTGATATGGCGTACCGCGCCGAGACAGTCGCTGAAACGGTTATAAAGCGGCGTCGGCGACAGGCGGATGACATCCGGTTCCCGCCAGTCGCCGATCACGCCGGACTGCATGAGGTGTTCAAAAAGCCGTCGCCCGGCATCACGTCCGGCACGCACCTGCAAACTCAACTGGCATCCGCGCTGCTCTGGGTCGTCGGGGGTGACACTGCGCAGCACATCGCCGAGCTCCTGCCGGATGAGGGCTTCCAGGTATGCTGTAAGCGCAAGGGACTTCCGCCGCAATGCCGGCATACCGGCTTCATGGAAGATTTCCAGGGAAGCGCGCATCGGTGCCATGGCGAAAATCGGCGGATTGCTGAGCTGCCATCCTTCCGCCCCGGGCGTGCCTTTGAATTCCGGCCCCATCTGGAAGCGGGTGTCCTGACGATGGCCCCACCAGCCGTTGAACCTCGGAAGCACAGCCTGGGCATGACGCTCATGCACGAAAGCGCCGGCGATGGCACCGGGGCCGGAGTTCAGATATTTATAGCTGCACCAGGCTGCGAAATCCGCGCCGGAATCATGCAGCTGCAAGGGCAGGTTGCCGGCGGCATGCGCCAGATCGAAACCGACCTGGCAGCCATAGAAGTGACCGAGATCGGCGATGGCTTTCAGATCGAAGGCCTGACCCGTTCTGTACTGTACGCCGGGCCACAGAATCAAAGCCACGCGGTGGCCGTGTTCACGCAGGCAGTTTTCCAAGGCATATGTCGGAATCAGTCCGCTGTCCGGATCGGCAGAGATTTCGATCAGACAATCATCAGGGCTGAAGCCATGGAAGCGGATCTGGGATTCGACGGCGTAACGGTCGGAGGGGAATGCGCCCTGTTCGATGATGATCGCTGGACGCTCTGCATTCGGCCGGTAGAAACTGACCATCAATAAGTGGAGATTGACGGTCAAGGAATTCATTGCCACTACTTCCACCGGTTTGGCACCGACATTTTCCGCAAGCAGATCCCGCAGTTCGCTGTGATAGGGCATCCATGGGTGCTTAGCGTGGAAGTGGCCTTCGACGCCGAGTGCCGCCCAGTCATCCAATTCCTGCTGAAGTACCGACTTAACGCTTTTGGGTTGCAGGCCGAGAGAGTTTCCGCACAAATAAATCTGATCGCCGTTTGTGTGTTTCGGGATATGAAAGCGGTCGCGAAACGAGGCTAGGGAATCGGCAAGGTCTAGCTGATCGGCATAGTCGTTGCTGAAAATCATGATTTCTGCTCGAAGTGACGGCGGTCCCGACCCAGCCAGGACAGCGCGGTTCTGTTGAACAGCTGTTCCTGATCCTCGACATCCAGATTCAGACCGAGGATTCCCGAACCGGGTTCCTGCTCACCCAGCGGAAAGGGATAATCGGTACCAAGCATGACCCGCTCGGTGCCGACGGTGTCCAATAGATAGCGCAGGGCCCGGTCGTCATGAACGCAGGAGTCGAAGTAGAGTTGTTTGAAATAATCCCGGGGATTGTGCGGATTGTCGGTGGCCACCAGATCCGGCCGCATTTTGAAACCGTGTTCGATACGGCCGATGGTGTAAGGAAAACTGCCGCCGCCGTGGGCAAGCATGACTTTAAGGTGCGGAAACTGCTGGAGCACGCCGCCGAAAATGAGTGCGCAGGCCGCACGCGACTGTTCGGCCGGCATGCCAACCAGCCATGGCATCCAATATTTGGGCATGCTGTCGGTGCCCATCATGTCCCAGGGGTGCACCAGAATGGCAGCATCGAGATCCTGGGCGGCTTCGAAGAACGGACGCAGCTCGGGGTCATCCAGATTCCAGTCATTGATGTGCGAACCGATCTGAACGCCGCACAGGCCGAGCTGTTCGACGCAGCGTTCCATCTCCTGTATGGCTAGTCGCGGCGACTGCAGCGGAACAGTTCCGATGCCGGCATAGTGGGCGGGAAAGTCACGGCAGGTTTCCGCCATGTGGTCGTTGAGGCTTTCATGCAGCTCGAGTGCTTGATGTGCCGGTGCCCAGTAACTGAACATGACCGGAACCGTCGAAATGACCTGGACCTGGATGCCGAAACGTGCATAGTCATCGATACGTTCCTGCGGGTCCCAGGTTTTCGGCCAGATTTCGCGGAAGAACTTGCCGTCCTTGTAGATCCGGTGGCGACCGTCTTCGCCGTGGTGAATCACCGGAAAGCGGTTGTCGCCGTACTTCGTGGCAAGATCCGGCCAGTCGCGGGGTAGGTAGTGGGCGTGGGTGTCGATACGGAGCATGCTGAACACTAAGCCGAAAGCCAGTGTGCCATTGCCGCATAGAGCGGTATGCCGATGGCCAGATTGAATGGGAAGGTGAAGCCCAGTGCGGCGGTGATGCAACGGCCTGTATTTGCTTCAGGCAATGAAGCGCGCATCGATGCCGGAGCTGCGATGTAAGAGGCGCTGGCCGCCATGGTGCCGAATACCGCCGCCGTGGAAGCATTCATGCCGATGGCATGGCCGAGTGCTACGCCGGCCGCACCATGTACCAGGGGCAGAGCCGTGGCATAGAGCCCGAGGCGGAACGCCTCCCTGCCGACACCGCGCAGCTGCCGAGCTGCTGTCATACCCATGTCCAGCATGAACAGCATCAGCGTGCCCTGGAACAGCTGGAAATACATGGCATCGACTTTCGCGATGCCGTCTTTTCCGGACAGGTAGCCGATGGCCATGCCGCCGATCAGCAGCAGTGCAGTTTTACCGGTCAGCACTTCCCGGACCTGATGCCAGCGAATGCCATCGCCGCCTTTGGCCAATGCCAGGCCGATCAGGATGGCTGGAATTTCCAGGGCAACCACGAGTGCGACCAACACGGCATCGGCTGGCTGGCCGCTGCGTTCGGTGAACTGCTGCGCGGCGATGAAAGTTACTGCGGACACCGAGCCGAAGTGTGCCGCCATGGCGGCGGCATCAAGACGGGAATCGCGTAGCCACAGCTTGGCGGTGAAATAGGCACTGACGGCGGTCACTACGCCCAGTGCCAGTGTGGCAAAAACGTAGAGCGTCAGGTTGTCGGGGGCGTTGTTGCCGAGTGCGACTCCGCCTTTCAGGCCTATGGCCAGCAACAGAAAGATCGAGAGATAGCTCTGGATGGCGGCCGGAATTTCAAGGTCGCTGCGCAACAGGCGGGCCAGCATGCCCAATGCAAAAGCCAGGACGACAGGTGACAGCAGATTGGCGGCGAGCAGTTCGGATGAAAACACGGGTTACTCCGGGGTTTCGTGATGATAGCGGGCGGGAGCCGGGTTCAAATGGCCGCAGGCCTTGCAGGTGCGGTGTTCGGTAGAGCGGTAAAAGCATTCAAAAACGGCATGGAACTGTTTTTCGATATCGGTCAGATGAAAGAATTCTTCATAGATTTTGACGTTGCAGCGCTCGCAGAACCACATCAGGGCATCCTGTTCATGGGCAAGGCGTTTGCGCTCGATGACCAGACCGACCGAATCCGGCATGCGCTGCGGGGAATGCGGAACATGCGGCGGCAGATAGAACATTTCTCCGGCCTTGATCGGAATGTCGCGGGGCCGGCCATCCTCTTGGATGCGCAGGACCATTTCACCTTCGATCTGGTAGAAGAATTCAGGACCGTCTTCGTAGTGATAGTCGGTCCGCTCGTTCGGTCCGCCCACAATCATGACGATGTAATCGCCATCGACGATGCACTTGTTGCCGACCGGCGGCTTGAGCAGATGCCGGTGCCCATCGATCCATTCCTGAAGATTGAAAGCAGGCGTCAGCATGTCAGCTCCTGGCGGTGGCAATGCATTTGAGTTCGATGGCGATCGGGGTCGGCAAGGACGTAATTCCGAGCGTGGTCCGGCAGGGCGCCTTGCCGGAATCCGGGAAATACTCGGCCCAGATGCGGTTGTAAACCGGGAAATCCTTTGCCATGTCGGTCAGATAGACGGTGACGTCGAGAAGATCGTCCATGCCGGCTCCGCAGGATTCCAGCACGCTGTGCACATTGGCGAATACCGCATGGCACTGGGCCGCTATATCGTAGGACAGCAGATTTCCGCCGGCATCATGGATATTTCCTGGGATGCTGTTGTCCGTTGCCGAACGTGGGCCGATGCCGGATAGAAAGAGCAGATTGCCTGCGCGGCGCGCATGCGGGTATGAGCCCACCGCTTTCGGTGCATTTGCGGACTGAATGGATTCAGACATTGATGTTCTCCCAGCATTCGCTGACGGCGCGGCGGTAGCCGCCGATCACGGTATCGGGCCCCTCGATGCCTTGATTGAGCGCCTGGATGCGGCCATCATGCAGCGAGTAGATCCAGGCATGCACCTGGAGGGATTGGCCCCGGCTCCAGGCATCCTGCAGGACGGTGCTCTGGCAGACATTGAGGACCTGCTCGATGACATTCAATTCACAGAGTGTTTTGACGCGCTGGGCGGCATCGAGTTTTTCAAGTGATTCATGGTGTTTGTCATGGACGTCGGCAACATGGCGCAACCAGTTATCGACCAATCCGATACGCTGGCCGTCCAGCATGGCCTGGATGCCGCCGCAGCCGTAATGTCCGCAGACGATGATGTGTTCGACTTTCAGCATGTCGACGGCGTACTGGATGGTGCTGAGGCAGTTCAGGTCGGTATGTACCACCACATTGGCCACATTCCTGTGCACGAACACTTCACCGGGATCCATTCCGGTGATCTGGTTGGCCGGTACGCGCGAGTCGGAACACCCGATCCACAGATAGCGCGGGTTCTGAATCTGCGCCAGACGGCTGAAAAAGCCCGGGTCCTCGGCCAGAATGCGTTCAGCCCAGACTTTGTTCTGCTTCAGCAGGGTGGTCAGTTCAGCCATTGGGCAGAGCTCCTATGCAGACGGTTTTGGGTTCAGTGAAGAATGTCATGGCTTCCATGCCACCCTCGCGGCCGAATCCCGACTGTTTCATGCCGCCGAAAGGCGTGCGCAGGTCCCGTTGCATCCAGGTGTTGATCCAGACGATGCCGCACTCGAGTTCATCGGCCATGCGATGGGCGCGCAGCAAATCGCCGGTCCATACGCTTGCGGCCAGACCGTAACGTGAAGCATTGGCCAGGGCCAGGGCATGGTCATCGTCGTCAAAGGCATGCAGGCTGACCACCGGCCCGAAAATCTCATCCTGACAGAAGCCAGACTCCATCGGCAGGCCTTCGACGACCGTCGGTGCGATGAACCAGCCATTGCAGGCTTCCGGCTTGACCGCCTCACCGCCACACAGAACACTGCCGCCTTCGTCTTTAGCTTGGGCGATGTAGGCCAGGACTTTGCGAAAATGCGCCTCGGACATGACCGGCCCGAGCTGTATTGCCGGATCGGACGGCGCGCCGATCTTCAGTGCCGAGGATTCGGCGACAAAGGCCTTTTTGAACTCGTCATAGATATCGCGGTGAATGAGAATCCGTGATCCGCACAGACAGATCTGCCCTGTGTTTTGGAAGGCGGCGCGCACCAAAGTTTTCAGGGTATGCGCGGGTGCATCGGGAAAGACCAGTGCCGGGTTCTTACCTCCCATTTCAAGGGTGACTTTCTTGAACTGGTCCGCACAGACGGCAGCAATCCGGTGTCCGACGGCGGTGGAGCCGGTAAAGCTGATGGCTTTGACCTCCGGGTGCGCGACCAAAGCGGCGCCAACGGTTTCGCCGGCGCCTTGCACGATATTCATTACGCCTGCCGGAAAACCGATTTCCTGCGCCGTACGGGCCAGCAGGTCGGCGGACATCGGGGTGATTTCGCTGGGTTTGGCGATGACGCAGTTGCCGGCGGCCAGCGCCGGCGCTAGTTTCCAGCTCAGGAGATAAAGTGGGAGATTCCAGGGGCTGATGACACCGACCACACCCAGTGGCTGGTGCAGCGTGTAATTGAGGCCGGATTCCTGATGGAAGGCCTGATCCAGGGATTGCGTACAGGCGGCCGCGAAAAAGCGGAAATTGGCGATGGCACGGGGAATTTCGATCTCGCGGACCAGGGTGATGGGTTTGCCCGTGTCGCGGCTTTCGCAGCTCCAGAAGGCCTCGCTGCGGGCTTCGATGGCATCGGCCAGGCGGTTCAGCCAGTGGGCGCGCTCACTGGCCTTGAGCGCAGACCATGCCGGAAACGCAGACCGGGCAGCGGCTACGGCGGCGGAGATGTCGGCGGCGGTTCCCTGCGGGCATCGGGCGTAGGCCTGTCCGGTGACGGGATCGAATACGGACAGAACGGCCGCATCGGATGATGCCTGCGGTCTTCCGGCGATCCATTGGTCGATTGTTTCCATCGGCACTCCCTTAGCCGTCATAGGATAACGCATCCGGTTGTCGAATCGGGCCTTACAGGGACTTGGTGCGTCCTCCATCAACCGGCAGATTGATGCCGTTGATGTAACCCGATTGCGGTTGGCAAAGGAAGGCCACCGCATGCGCAACTTCCTCGGCATCGGCGAAACGCGCCACGGGAACCGTGGCCAGCATGGCGGCGGCGATGTTTTCTTCGGATTTTCCCGTAGCTGCCGCACGTTCTTTCAGGATCTGCTCAAGCCGTTGTGTTCGTGTGTAGCCGGGTAGAACGTTGTTGACGGTGATGCCATCGGCAGCGAGCTCGCCGGCCAGGGTTTTCGCCCAAGAGGCAACGGCACCGCGGATCGTATTGGAAACCCCCAGCATGGTGATGGGTTCTTTCACCGAGGTGGAAATGATGTTGACGATGCGGCCCCATTGACGGGACTGCATGCCGGGAACGATGGCACGGACCAGCTGCTGGTTGCCAAGCACATGCTGCCGGAAAACATCAAGCAGCTGATCATCATTGGCGCCGAGCAGTGCACCGCCGGCCGGTCCGGCACTGTTGTTGATCAGAATATCGAATCCTGTGCCGCTGATGATCGGCAATACACCCTCAAGCGCGAGCACATCGGCCACCAGCATTCCGTGCTGTTGTCCATGCGCGGCTGAAAGCCGGCCCAGCGCGGCCTGCAGCGGCGCTTCGCGCCGGGCGAGCAGGGTGACTTCGGCGCCGAGCGCTGCCAACGCCTGCGCCGAAGCCAGTCCGATACCCTCGGAACCACCACAGACCAGCGCCTTCCGGCCTTGCAGGATGCCCACCGTCAGTGCCTCGGCCCGATGGTGCGGACCATCTGCGGCAGCAGTTCTTCTTCGGAATCGCCGCGTGGCGGCTCGAGTTCTTCCAGCCAGAGCCCGACCTCGTCGGCATCGGCTTCATCCATGCCGTCGAAGGCACGGAAGTCGGCATCCATAAGAGCGGCACGGGCGATGTCTTCATTTTCATAGGTCAGGGTGTCGCCGGCGCTGTCGAAGACCATGGCGATGCCGCTTTCGGTGACCTGCAATCGGGCCCAGACCAGCAGGTGTTCGGGCCGGGCCAGCCACCATTGTTCGGTGACCACGACATAACCCGGATCTTCGATTTCGTCGTTATCGCTCATTCTCAGGCCTTGCTCATGATTAAACAGAATACCGCCGCAATCAGCGCCAGAAAGGTGATCCAGCCGAAAATCGCGGAAAGATTGCCGAACTGGTTGAGAACACGCGCCTGCGGAAATTGCTTCTGTCCGTAACGCATCAACCACCAGCCATAAGGCATGCCGCCATTCTCCGTTCCGGAATCAAACGGCAGTTTGCGGTCCAGATGTTCGCGGTAGGCCAGAATGCGCATGCCGAAATGCCCGGGCAGGGCGGATCCGAAAACCCCAAGAAACGCGAAAAGTAAGCCGACCCACATCAGAAGGTCGCCAGGCCAGGCGCGCGCGGGTAGGGAATGGCATCGCGGATGTTCTGCAGGCCGCAGACATACACCACGAGGCGCTCGAAGCCGAGGCCGAAGCCGGCATGCGGCACGCTGCCGTAACGGCGGAAATCGCGATACCACTCGTAATGCGCCGGATCCAGTCCGAACTGGCGCATGCGCGAATCCAGTACGTCCAGACGCTCTTCGCGCTGGCTGCCGCCGATGATTTCGCCGATACCCGGCGCCAGCACGTCCATCGCGGCTACGGTTCGGCCATCATCATTCAGGCGCATGTAGAAAGCCTTGATGTGTTCCGGATAGTTGACGACCACCACCGGCCGGCCGACATGGACCTCGGTCAGCCAGCGTTCGTGTTCGGTCTGCAGATCAAGGCCCCATTCGACCGGATAGTCGAACTTCTGGCCGGATTTCTGCAGCAGTGTGATGGCATCGCCGTATTCGATGCGTTCGAACGGCGCATTGATGAAGGCTTCGAGTTTGCTGATTGCGGTTTTCTCGACGCGTTCGGCGAGGAAGGCCAGATCGTCCATGCGCTCGTCGAGCACGGCTTTAAAAATGTACTTCAGGAATTTTTCCGCCAAAGCCGCGTCATCATTCAGATCGGCGAAGGCGATTTCCGGCTCGATCATCCAGAATTCGGCCAGATGGCGGGTGGTGTGGGAGTTTTCGGCGCGGAAGGTCGGTCCGAAAGTATAGACCTTCGACAGCGCGAGACAATATGCCTCCACGTTCAGCTGGCCGGAAACGGTGAGGAAGGCTTCCTTGCCGAAGAAATCCTTGCTGAAATCGACTTCGCCCTTTGCGGTTCGCGGCAGGTTCATCATGTCAAGCGTTGAAATCCGGAACATCTGGCCGGCGCCTTCGGCATCCGAGGTCGAGATGATCGGGGTGTTGATCCAGTAGAAGCCCTGCTCGTGGAAGAAGCGGTGGATGGCCTGGGCCATGCAATGCCGGATGCGGGTGACTGCACCGAACAGGTTGGTGCGCGGGCGCAGGTGCGCGACTTCGCGCAGGAATTCCAAGCTATGGGCTTTGGGCTGGATGGGGTAGGTTTCCGGATCTTCGACCCAGCCGACCACCTCGATGGTGCTTGCTTGCAGTTCAAAGCTCTGGCCCTGGCCTTCGGAAGCGGTCACGGTGCCGGTGGCGCGCACCGAACAACCTGTGCTGAGGCGCTTGATTTCGCTTTCATAATTGCCGAGCAGGGCGGGAGCCACCACCTGCACCGGCGCGAAGCAGGAGCCGTCGCTGACATTGATGAACGACAGTCCCGCTTTTGAATCCCGGCGGGTGCGCACCCAGCCCTGAACGGTCACGGTCTGGCCCGCGGCGATTTTGCCATCGAGCACCTGTTGGATACTTGCCACTGCCATACTTGAAATCTCCGTCAAACAACACCACCTTTGTGCTATAGAATAACCTTTCGCACGCCATTCCCCAACTTTCTTTGAGATTCAAAGGCCTTACGCATGTCAGTCAGTCTCACCCCCAGTGCCGCGGAACGCGTCAAGCAGTACCTCGAACAGACTCCGGATGGCATCGGCCTGTCGGTTTCTGTGCGCAAAAGCGGCTGCTCCGGCTGGACCTATGCTTTGGATATCGCCAAGGAAGCCCGCCCCAATGAGCAGGTGTTCCGCAGCCATGGCGTCGATGTCCGGGTGCCTGAGGCCGCGCTGGAACAGCTGGAAGGGACGGAAATCGACTTCGTCAGCCAAGGTCTGAACCAGCAGTTCCAGTTCAAAAACCCCCGGGTTACCGGCCAATGCGGCTGCGGGGAAAGCTTTACCACGGCTGAAGCCCCGCCCTGAACGCCAATAAGCTCTTGTCTTTCCGGTAAAAACCGACGATAATATCGGGCTTCCGTGAATTACGGGAGTTCTTGCTCCACCGCATCCGCGGGGGGCTGTTTGGCCGGAAACGGCCATCATCCACAAGGAAACAACACAATGCGTCATTATGAAGTCGTGTTCATGGTCCATCCGGACCAGTCCGAACAAGTGCCGGCCATGGTCGAGCGCTACAAAACCCTGATCGAAGGTTCCAACGGCAAAATCCACCGTCTTGAAGACTGGGGTCGCCGCCAGCTGGCCTATCCGATCGAAAACCTGGTCAAGGCCCATTACGTGCTCATGAACATCGAGTGCAACCAGGCCGTGCTCACCGAGCTGACCGATAGCTTCCGTTTCAACGACGCCGTCCTGCGCAATCTGGTCGTGTCCATGGACGAAGCCGTCACCGAACAGTCCCTGATCATGAAGCACAAGGACGACAAGGGTGACCGCCGCCGCCGTGACGAAGACAGTTCCGAAACCGTCGAAGCCGACGGTGACGATGCCGAAACCAACGAAGCCGTTGCCTGAGACCCGAGGAAGCCATCATGTCTAAATTTTTCCGCCGCCGTAAATTCTGCAAATTCTCCGCCGAAGGCGCCACCACCATCGATTACAAGGATCTGAATACCCTTCGCCAGTACGTGACCGAAAACGGCAAGATCGTTCCGAGCCGCATCACCGGCACCAAAGCCAAGTACCAGCGCATGCTGCAGGCCGCCATCAAGCGTGCCCGTTTCCTGGCCTTGATCCCGTATACCGACAACCACGACGTTTGATCCGGACGTTGTACGGACAGCACCCGCTGCGGGCGGAAACGCCCGCTAACGTATAATTTGGAGTAATTCATGAAAGTCATCCTGCTGCAAAAAGTCGCCAATCTCGGCGCATTGGGCGATCAAGTCTCGGTCAAGCCGGGCTTCGGCCGCAATTTCCTGATTCCCTACGGCAAAGCCGTGCCGGCCACCGCCGACAACATCGCCGCATTCGAAGCCAAGCGCGCCGAATACGAAGCGAAAGCCGCCGCCATTCTGGCCGCTGCCAGCAACCGCAAGCAAGGTCTGGAGGGCGCCTCGGTGACCATCAGCGCCAACGCCTCGGCCGAAGGCAAGCTGTTCGGCTCGGTCGGTGCCCGCGATATCGCGGAGGCCTTCACCGCCGCCGGCCACAAGCTGGAAAAATCGGAAGTGATCATGGGCGAAGGCCCGATTCGCCGTACCGGCGAATTCGAAGTCACCGTGCACCTGCATGCCGATGTCGAAACCAAGGTCGGTGTCAACGTGGTTCCTGAAGCCGCCTGATCGCGTCCGGATGTCGAAAGAAAACCGCCTCCGGGCGGTTTTTTTTCGACTGTGAATTCCACCGTTTATCCACAGACTTATGCGCAACGCTTCGCCGCTGAACGCGGTACGATAGAGTCCAGTATCTCCGGAAATCCGCCACCATGTCCGCACGTCCCGAACTCCAGTCCAGCAACCGCAAAATCGATGAATTGAAGGTTCCGCCCCAGTCCATCGAGGCCGAGCAGGCGGTGCTTGGCGGGCTCATGCTATCGCCGGAGTCCATCAACCATCTGGGCGATCTGCTTTCGGATGGGGATTTCTATCTGCAGGCGCACCGGGTCATCTATAAAGCCATCATCGAGCTGTCCGAAAAAAACCAGCCGTTCGATGCCATCACCATCGGGGAATGGCTGAATGCGAACAACCAGGCCAATCAGGTCGGCGGCACCGAATATCTGGTCGATCTGGTCAGTCAGACGCCGTCGGCCGCCAATATCCGCGCCTGGGCGGAAATCGTCCGCGAAAAATCCGTGCTGCGGCAGATGATCGAGGCCGGTACCGACATCGTCAACAATGGCTTCACTCCGGAAGGGCGCGATATCAAAGAACTTCTGGCTAGCGCCGAGCAGGCGGTATTCAAAATCGCCGAGCAGGGCGCGCGCGCCAAAAAATCCTTTGTAGCGATGAAAGACGCTGCCAAGGAAGCCTACGACCAAATCGTCAAACGCTATGAAAATCAGGGCGAACTTTCCGGACTGCCCACCGGATTCAAAGATCTGGATGAGCTGACCTCAGGCCTGCAGAAACAGGACCTGATCATTCTGGCGGCACGCCCGGCCATGGGTAAAACCACACTGGCACTCAATATCGCCGAATATGCCGCACTTAAAACAAAAAAAGCAGTGGCCGTGTATTCGATGGAAATGTCGGCAGGGCAGTTGGCGCAGCGTCTCATTTCATCGAATGGTCGGATCAACGCTAACAATCTCCGCTCGGGCGCCTTGGAGGACGATGATTGGTCGCGATTGACCTCTGCGATCCGGATGATCACCCAATCAAAAATATTCATTGACGACACCCCGGCGCTGTCGCCCCAGGAGCTGGCGTTCCGGGCCCGCCGCCTGAAGCGCGAACACGATCTCGGCCTGATTGTGGTCGACTATCTGCAGCTCATGCAGGTTCCCGGCAGCAAGGAAAACCGCGCCAATGAAATTTCCGAAATTTCGCGTTCGCTCAAAGCGCTGGCCAAGGAGCTCGACATTCCGGTCATCGCGCTGTCGCAGCTGAACCGCGGTCTGGAAAGCCGGACCGACAAACGGCCGGTGATGTCTGATTTGCGTGAATCCGGCGGTATCGAACAGGACGCCGACATCATCCTGTTCATCTACCGTGACGAATACTACAATAAGGATTCCAACGAAAAAGGGCTGGCCGAGGTCATCATCAGCAAGCACCGCAACGGTTCGACCGGATCCTTCAAACTCAAGTTCTTCGGTGAATACACCCGTTTCGACAACCTCGCGCCGGACCATCTGGGAAATTTCGAATAAACCATGGCCCGTGCGACGACAGCCCGCATCCACATGGATGCCCTGCGCCACAATCTGGCGCGAATCCGTTCCGCCGCGCCCGGCGCGAAAGTCATGGCCGTGGTCAAGGCCGATGGTTACGGCCACGGCCTCGAACGCGTGGCCCAGGCATTGGCCGGCGCCGATGCCTTTGGCGTCGCAGCGTTGTCCGATGCCCAACGGCTTCGGGCCGCCGGATTTTCCCAGAGCATCGTGCTGCTTTCCGGATTCGACGAGGCCAACGATCTGGCGCAGCTCCGGCAGCTTTCAGTTGCCACCGTTGTACATCACCCATTTCAGCTTGAGCTGCTGGCTGCCGATAGCGGTAGTCCGATTTCGGTCTGGCTTAAGATGGATTCCGGCATGCACCGGCTCGGGTTCCCGCCGGAGCGTTTCGCCGAAGTCTACCGGCGCCTGCAGGCAATGCCGAACATCGCCGATGACATCGTGTGCATGAGCCACTTTGCCAGTTCGGATGAGCCTGATAACCCACAAACCCCGCGTCAGCTGGCCTGTTTCGATGGTGCACTGCCGCCGGATGCGTCGATATGCTCGCTGGCGAATTCCGCAGCGGTATTGGAATGGCCGGCATCCCACCGACACTGGCTCCGCGCCGGCGGCGCCTTGTACGGCTTGAGTGTCGCCACCGGAATGACCGGTTCTGATTTCGGGCTCAAGCCGGCCATGACCCTCAGTACCCGCCTGATTTCCATCCAGCAGGTGGCTGCCGGTGAACGCGTCGGCTATGCGGGCGCTTATGTCTGTCCGGAAGACATGCCGATCGGTGTTGCCGCCATCGGCTATGGTGACGGTTATCCGCGGAACATCCGCCCCGGCACGCCGGCATTGCTCAACGGTCTGCGGGTGCCGATCATCGGCCGCGTGTCCATGGATTTGATGACGGTCGATCTGCGCGGTCAACCGCAGGCCGCAGTGGGTGATGAACTGACGCTGTGGGGCGAAGGGTTGCCGGTTGAAGAAATCGCTGAAGCCGCCAGCACCATCAGCTACGAATTGACCTGCTCGATTACCCGCCGCGTCCGTTTCCGGGAAGACTGAGTATTCACGCCGGTATGACGGCATCCGAGTTTTACTGACGTTCGAGCTCAACAGGAGAATTGCCTTGGCCAATGCGCTGGTCTGGTTGCGCCGCGATCTGCGACTGCATGACAACCCCGCTTTGGCGCAAGCCATGGCTGATGGTTTTGTTCCGGTTTTGGTCTATGTGCATGCACCGCAAGAGCAGGGTGGTTGGGTGCCGGGTGCGGCCAGCCGGACCTGGCTACATCACTCACTGTGCGCCCTTCAACGGGACATTGCCCGGCTTGGTGGACGCCTGATCATCGCCCGCGGGCAAAGTCTATCCGAACTTGAGCGTATGCAGGCCGCGACGCAGGCCGAAGCACTCTATTTCAGCAATCTTTACGAGCCGATCCTGCAGGCCCGTGATGCGCAGGTGCAGAACGAGTTCGTGAAGCGCGGCCTGCCGGTCAAGCGTTTCAATGCCAATCTGCTGTTTGAGCCATGGCAAATCCAGACTGGGGGCGGAACGCCATACAAGGTGTTCACCCCGTTCTGGCGCAATGCTTCGGCCCAACTCCGGATCCTGCCTGCTTGCCCAGTACCCGAAGGCCTGCCGGATTGCGGTCTCGAGGGACTGTCAGTGGATGCGCTCGGCCTTCTGCCAAAAAAAGACTGGCATGCCGGATTCTGGCATGACTGGCAGCCGGGCGAGGCAGGCGCCGCTGAGATGCTGGAAATCTTCTGCGACAGCGCCATTGATGGCTACAAGGAGCAACGCAATCTGCCGGACCGTACCGGCACATCCAAGCTGTCGCCACATCTGCATTTCGGCGAGATTTCGCCGCAGCAGATCTGGCGTCGCATCGCAGATGTCAAATTGCCGGAGTCCGGCCAGGCCGATATCGGACACTTCAAATCCGAGTTGGGCTGGCGGGAGTTCTCCTATCATCTGCTGCATCATTTCCCGAGATCCAGCGACCATAATCTCAATTCACAGTTCGAGCACTTTTCCTGGGCGACTCCGGACCCAGATCTGCTGGACCGGTGGCAGCGGGGTCGTACCGGAATTCCGATCGTCGATGCCGGCATGCGCGAGCTGTGGCAGACCGGCTGGATGCATAACCGCGTGCGCATGATCGTGGCCAGTTTCCTATGCAAGAACCTTCGGATGCACTGGCTGCATGGCGCCCGCTGGTTCTGGGATACGCTGCTGGATGCCGATCTGGCCAACAATAGCCAGGGCTGGCAATGGACCGCCGGAACCGGCTGCGATGCAGCGCCGTACTTCCGCATATTCAATCCGGTCACCCAGTCCGAGCGTTTCGATCCGCAGGCACGATACATCAAGCGATGGGTGCCGGAGCTGTCGGCTTTGCCGGTTCCGGTAGTGTTCGCGCCTTGGACGAAGCCGGCAGCAAGCGCAGCTTTGGCACCGGATTATCCGGCATCCCCAATCGTCGATCTGGCCGCATCGCGGTCCGCTGCGCTGGCAGCATACAGCAGTCGTTAGTGCTTGATGGTCGGGAATTGCGGTAAAGTGAAGCCAATTCACTGACGAGACCCGTATGAGCGCAGTCCGAGGAAGCACCCGCAAAACGCCGATGAGCCGTGTCGACCACGCCTGGTTGCGTATGGAGCGGCCGACCAATCTGATGATGATTACCGGCGTGATGATGTTCGAGACTCCGGTGAACATCGTCACGCTGAAGAAAGTGCTGAATGAACGGTTTCTGGCCTATCCGCGTTTTCGCCAGAAGGTCGTGGAAACGCCGACAGGAACGTTCTGGCAGAACGATGCCGATTTCGACCTTGATTATCATGTACGTCTTTCGGCATTGCCCGGCAAGGCCGACAAGGCCGCCCTCGAACGTTTCGTCAGCCAGATGGCATCGACTCCTTTGGATAAAAGTAAACCGCTCTGGCAGTTCCATCTGGTGGAGAAATACGACGGTGGCTCCGCGCTGATTACCCGCATCCACCACTGCTATGCCGATGGCATCGCCTTGGTGCAGGTCATGCTCTCGATGACCGACAGCGAGGCGCGGCCGTCCAAGCGCGAGCCCTTGTCGAAAACCTGGCTTAAGGAAGACGGTAAAGCGGTCAAAGCGCGCATGGGCATGATCGACCGGTACATGAAACTCGGTGAAAGCCTGCTCGGCAAGGGTATGGATTTCTACCGTGATCCGACCCTAGCGAATGTGGTGGCGAAGGAGGGCGGCGAAATCGCGCGCGAACTCGCCGTCGCGCTTTCTCTAAGCGATGATCCCGACACCGTGCTCCGTGGCAAACTCGGGGTCAGCAAGCGCGTGGCCTGGGCCCCGCCATTGCCGCTGGAAGACGTGAAAGCCATATCCCGTGTTTTTGATGCCACGGTCAACGATGTCCTGATGGCTTCCATGGCAGGTGCGCTGCGCAGCTATATGGTCGAGCGCGGCGAGCGTATCGATGGTGTCACCATCCGTGCCACAGTGCCGGTGAATCTGCGACCGCTGGAACACGCCAAGAAACTGGGAAATCATTTCGGCCTGGTCTTTTTGGACCTGCCGATCGGTGAAATCCACCCCGTGCTGCGTCTGGTCCGTGTGGTGGAAAGCATGAAACAGCTCAAGCAGTCGCGCCAGGCCGTGGTGGTCTATGGCCTGCTGGCCGCTCTGGGCATGGCGCCTCCCGTGCTGCAGAATCTGGCCTTCGAGATATTCAGCCGAAAGGCGACCACGGTCGCGACCAATGTCCCGGGGCCGCAGATGCCGCTTTATCTGGCCGGTGAAAAAATCAAGGAACAGATGTTCTGGGTGCCACAGACCGGGTCTATCGGAATGGGCGTCAGTATCCTCAGCTACAACGGAAACGTCCATTTTGGACTGATTGCCGATGCGAAACTGATACCCGACCCGGATGCGGTCATCCAGCGCTTCATCCCGGAATTTGAAAAACTGCTCTACATCGCCCTGATGGGCGATTGGGGAGAGCCGTCGCGGTCCTGATTCAGATCAGTGTTTGAAAGGCTTGATATCGCCGGGGGCGCGAAGCATCTTGTTGACTTCATCCAGATGCAGTTCTTCCTGGTAAATCATCTCGCGGGCGTATTCCTCAAGCACCACCGATTTCCCTTCAACGAGCTTGAGTAATTTGTAATAGCACTGGCCGGCCTTTTTCTCGTGTTCCAGGCTTTCCCGGAGAATATCGCCGATATTATGCTGCTCCGTTTCAAGGAGCGGACCGATTTTCAAGGACGGATGGCCGCCGAGCATGGTGACCAGTTCGCCGGCTTTGTAGGCATGCGCCAAGCTCTCGTCCGCATTTCCTTTCAGCCAGCTTACGATCGGAATCCGGTTGTAGCCGAATACCATCAGGGAATAGTGGGTATAGCGGACAACCCCGGAAAGTTCGAATTCCATGATTTCATTGAGAAGTTTGATGGCTTTTTTGGTGTCTACGTCTTTCATGGCGAAATCCTTGATTTAAGGTATGGATAAATCGTACCAAATCTTTGTGCAAACCGCGTGATGGCACTGATTTCGATTAGATCAGTTTAATCTGCAGGTTATATCACTGAGAAAAAAATTTGGCGGCCTCATGTTGCCTCATCGGTGTCGATCAGGAACCCACCGCTTTGATGCGACCATAGGCGCGCATACAGCCCATTCATGGCTATCAGATCGGCATGGCTACCAGTTTCAACAATTCGACCCTGATCCATCACGATCAGCCGGTCCATCGCGGCGATGGTGGACAGGCGGTGGGCGATGGCGATGACGGTTTTGCCTTCCATCAACCGGTAGAGGTCACGCTGGATCACGCTTTCCACTTCCGAATCCAGGGCGCTGGTGGCCTCGTCCAGCAGGAGAATAGGGGCATCCTTGAGCATGACACGCGCAATGGCGATGCGCTGGCGCTGGCCGCCGGAGAGCTTCACGCCGCGCTCGCCAACATGGGCGTCATAGCCGGTGCGGCCTTTCGCATCATTCAGACCGAGAATGAATTCCTCGGCTTCGGCATTGCGCGCGGCTTGACGCATAGCGCTTTCATCCGCATCCGGTCGGCCGTAAAGCAGATTATCGCGGACCGATCGGTGCAGCAGCGAGGTGTCCTGTGTGACCATGCCGATCTGCCGACGCAGAGATTCCTGGGTCACCTGGCCGATGTCCTGGCCATCGATGTGGATGCTGCCTGCTGGGGCTTGGTAAAACCGAAGAAGCAGATTGACGATGGTTGATTTACCGGCGCCGCTGCGTCCAATCAGCCCGATTTTTTCTCCCGCCCGGATTCTCAGATTGAAATCGGATACAACCGGCTTTCCGGGCACATAACTGAAATCGAGATGTGTAAATGTGATTTCGCCGCGACCGACCTGCAGATTCGGCGCATCCGGCACATCGCGGATAGCCACCGGACGTGACAATGCGCCGATGCCGTCCTGGACGGTACCGATGTTTTCGAACAGGTTGGCCATCTCCCACATGATCCAGTGCGATACGCCGTTCAGGCGCAGGGCCATGGCCGTGGCGGCGGCGACCGCGCCGATGCCAACGGCATTCGTGCTCCAAAGCCACAGTGTCGCACCTGCGGTTGCGAGAATGAGGGCGATACCGAGGATGTGATTGACGATTTCAAAGCCGGTGACCAGACGCATCTGCCGGTAGACCGTGGCAAGAAACTCCTGCATGGACTGTTTGGCATAGAGCGCTTCGCGCTGGTTGTGCGAGAACAGCTTGACCGTGGCGATGTTGCTGTAGGCGTCCGTAACCCTGCCACTCATGAGGCTGCGTGCGTCGGCCTGCGCACTGGCTGCGCGGCCAAGACGGGGAACGAAATACATGAGCGTCAGGACATACAGAATCAGCCAGCCGAAGAACGGCAACAGCAGCTGCCGGTCAAAACTGCCGGCGACCAGGGTCATGGTCAGGAAGTAGATCATGACGAACACCAGGATGTCGGTTACGATCATGACCGCATCGCGCACGGCGAGGGCGGTCTGCATCATCTTGGCCGAGACGCGTCCGGAGAATTCATCCTGAAAAAAGGACATGCTCTGGCCCAGCAGATGCCGGTGGAAGTTCCAGCGCAGACGCATGGCAAAGTTGCCGTTCAGGGCCTGGTATTTCACCAGCGCCTGTGCGGCAATGAGCAGTGGGCTGGCCAACAGCACGGCAGTCAGCAGAATAATGTTGCGCTTTTCCTGTTGCCACAGCAGATGCGGCGGCACTTTGCTCAGCCAGTCCACGATATTGCCGAGCATGGCAAACAAGAGGGCTTCAAAAGCTCCGATCAGGGCCGTCAGAATCGCCAGCAACAGGATCAGACCGCGAATGCCTTGTGTGGCGCTCCAGATGAACGCGAAGAAGCCTTCCGGGGGCTGATCCGGAGGACCATCAGGGAACGGGGGGACGAGGCGTTCGAACCAGGAAAGCATGCAATGACCGTGCGTTATGCAGACCTACAGTCTATCGCATGCCGGTCACGGGAGATATGGTCATTGGCGATTGGCTGCAAACAATCCCAGCATCTCATGTGCAATTCAGTTTACTTCATTGTCGGCATGCTGAACTCGGCACCGGCGCGGATGCCGGTCGGCCAACGGGCGGTGATGGTCTTCAAACGGGTATAGAAACGGACCCCGTCAGTGCCATGCATGTGCAAGGGCCCGAACAGGGAGCGTTTCCAGCCCCCGAAGCTGTGGAATGCCATGGGAACGGGGATGGGAACGTTGACCCCGACCATGCCGACCTGGATGCTGTGGCTGAATTGACGCGCGGCATCGCCGTCGCGGGTGAAAATGGCGGTACCGTTGCCGTATTCGTGGTCACTGATCAGGCGGCAGGCCGTGTTGAAATCCGGCACGCGGACGATACACAGCACCGGCCCGAAAATTTCCTCTTTGTAAATGGTCATTTCCGGAGTGACACGGTCGAACAGGGTGCCGCCGAGGTAGAAGCCATCTTCATGACCGGTAACTTTCAGGCCGCGTCCATCCACCAGCAGTTCAGCGCCTTCGGATTCGCCGGTGTCGATGTAGCCTTTGACTTTGTCGCGGTGCTGGCAGGTCACCAGCGGGCCCATGTCCGGATTGTCTTTATCGCCCGGGCCGACGCGCAGGCTGGCGACCATCGGTTTGAGCTTGGCAATCAAGGCTTCGGCAGCGGCATCGCCGACGCAGACCGCGACCGAAATGGCCATGCAGCGTTCACCGGCCGAACCATAGCCGGCGCCGAGCAATGCGTTGGCGGCCTGATCCATATCGGCATCCGGCATGATGACCATGTGGTTCTTGGCGCCACCCAGTGCCTGTACGCGCTTTCCGGCAGCGCTGCCGCGGGAATAGATGTATTCGGCAATCGGGGTGGATCCGACGAAGCTGATCGCCTGCACGCGCAGATCATCAAGCAGAACATCAACCGCCAGTTTGTCGCCATGCACGACATTGAACACGCCGTCCGGCAGACCGGCCTCTTTCAGCAGGCGGGCCAGGATCAAGGTCGGGGTCGGATCGCGTTCCGAAGGTTTGAGGATGAAGGTATTGCCGCAGGCAATGGCAATCGGAAACATCCACATCGGCACCATGCACGGAAAATTGAACGGCGTGATGCCCGCGACCACGCCCAAGGGCGCGTATTCGCTGTAGGAATCGACGCCGGTGCCGACGTTCATAGAATGCTCGCCTTTGACCAGATGCGGAATGCCGCAGGCGAATTCGACCACTTCCAAGCCGCGGGTCAATTCGCCTTTGGCATCGGAGAACACCTTACCGTGCTCATGGGTGATGGCCAGTGCGATTTCATCGGCGTGATCTTCGAGCAGCTGCTTGAATTTGAACATGACCCGCGCCCGGGCCAGCGGCGTGGTCGCGGCCCAGGCCGGAAAGGCGGCCTGCGCGGAGGCGATAGCAGCCTCCACATCGCCTTTGTCCGCCAAGGCCACGCGTCCGGTGACCGCGCCGGTGGCCGGATTGTACACCTCGGCGCTGCGGCTGCTGTTACCGAATACAGCTTTACCGTTGATGAAATGGGCAATGGTGGCGGTCATGGCGTTGTTCCGATCAGGCGTTCAGGGCATCGGCAGCGGACACATAGGCATAACCCAGGTCGTCGGCAACCGCCTTGTAGGTGATTTTGCCGGCATGCACGTTCAGGCCGTTGAGCAGGTGCTCGTCGGCGAGCAGCGCCGCTTTTGCCCCCTTGTTGGCGATTTGTACGGCGAAAGGCAGGGTGGCGTTGGTCAGTGCGAAGGTGGACGTGCGCGCCACGCCGCCCGGCATGTTGGCCACGCAGTAGTGAATGACGCCATCGACTTCATAGGTCGGGTTCTGGTGGGTGGTGGCTTTCGAAGTTTCAAAGCAACCGCCTTGATCGATGGCGACATCGACCAGCACCGAGCCGGGACGCATCAATTTCAATTGTTCGCGCGACACCAGTTTCGGTGCGGCCGCGCCGGGGATCAGCACGGCGCCGATGACCAGATCGGTGTCAGGCAGACGTTCTTCGATGGCGTCATGGGTCGAATAGATGGTGGTAATGCGGTCGCCATACAGCTCGTCCAGATATTTCAGACGGTCCAAGGAACGGTCGAGAATAGTGACGTGCGCGCCCATGCCCATGGCCATGCGCGCGGCGTTGATGCCGACCACGCCGCCACCGATGACCAGCACTTCCGCCGGCTTCACGCCCGGTACGCCGCCCAGTAGCACACCCGAGCCGCCTTGGGCTTTTTCCAGCGCATGCGCGCCGGCCTGTATCGACATGCGCCCGGCCACTTCGGACATCGGGGCCAGCAGCGGCAGACCGCCCTTGCGGTCAGTCACGGTTTCATAGGCGATGGCAGTACAGCCGGAAGCAATCAGAGCCTTGGTCTGTTCCGGATCGGGTGCCAGATGCAGGTAGGTGTAGAGGATCTGACCAGGGCGCAGCATGGCGCATTCCACTGGCTGCGGTTCCTTGACCTTAATGATCATCTCGGCGC
>Ga0315906_10001335_pt1 | contig 36800 bp, 47 predicted proteins | sample LakEriMetagenome_4_FD_203526 | JGI IMG/M metagenome (GOLD analysis project Ga0315906, IMG submission 203526) | Freshwater fungal communities from buoy surface, Lake Erie, Ohio, United States - Buoy 2 MA122 | ecosystem: Environmental > Aquatic > Freshwater > Lake > Lake biofilm | place: USA... | reverse complement strand
ATGGCTAAGCGCCGCATCGAAAAAGACGCGGCGCTTTTTGCATCTGTGGAGATGGTCGCATGAAACACGACGACCGCTTAACCTCCAAACGCCGAACCGATGTCCGCAACGCCATCCAGGCCGGGGCCGGTTTTACTCAGCTTGCCGAGCTATGGGGCGTCTCGCGGCCCTGCGTATCCCAATGGTGCGACCGTCACATTGAGCCGGAGGAGCGCGCTGCGCTGCGAAGCAACGCCAACATCATCCGGGGCGACAAGCGGCGGAACTACGTGCTGTCAGCCCGGCTTGAACTGCTGGCCGCCTGCCGGGCTGCTGGGATGTCGTTCGAGCGCATTGCAGCGGCCATGGGATGCAGCGGCGTATCGCTCTGGACGCTGGCCCATCGCCATGCACCGGACGGGCTCCAAGCCGCAGTTGAGGACTTTCGAGACGACGAAGCCGCGTAGCGTACAGCAATCAGAGGGACCGATATGAGCTTGCTAGAAAAACTCAGAGAAGACCGCGCCGCCGCTTTAGAAACGATTGAGGGGCTGGAAAACGAAATCGCCCCGCTCGAACAAGCGCGCGAGTTCTGGACCCAGATGGTGGCTGACTATGACATCGCCATCGCCGCGCTGGAGCCAGCCCCCATCCCCGAGCCCGACGACGCCAACGAGTTTGCGGAGCCTGCGCCCCCTCCCGAGTTTGTCGTGCTGGACGAGCAGACATGCGAGCCGGTCGCTCTCGCAGGTGAATGGGTCGGGATGCCTGATCGCGAGCATGCCGCCTTCAACGAACCCGAGCCGGAGATACCGGAGGGGTTCACGCGGCACGATGGCAGCAAGGTCTGTCCCGTTGACGAGCATTCCCGGGTGTCCATCGCCTTCCGAGTTCCGGGCGCCGAGCACATGATCACAACCACCGTTGCGACGGCTGGTACGTTAGACTGGTCTACGATTCTTGGATATGAGCTGTGGGCGCCATCGCCCGCTTACGCCGAAAATCTGGCACGCATAAAAACGGAAATCGACGCCAGCGAGTTCTCCGAAGGCGAGGAAGACGACGGCTCCGGCTACGCGCCCGTAACGCAGGCTGAGCCGGAAATCCCGGACGGCTTCATCCCGTGGCGAGGCGGAGACTGCCCGGTTGATGGCGATACCGTCGTCGATGTCGTTTACCGCAAGGCTGGGCGGCTCCACAAATCCACAGGCGCGCTGGCTTGCGACATCGACTGGGGCTGGTCCGAGCGCCTGTCGGATTATGACGTTATCGCCTATATCGCCTATGATGTCATCAGAGCCCGGTCTCAGCCTGTGGCCGACCCGCCCGCCATGGAAGGCGTCGCCCTGGTGGACGGCGCTTGGAAAATCCCAAGTCCGGTCGATGAGGCGAGCCACCCGATGGCCGCCTATGTTCCGGCGACGGACCCGCAGGCCGACGCACTGGCCAAGGCGGCTGACTACTACAGCCCGGAGGCCGTAGCCGAGCGGGAGCGGCGCAACCTTTTCAACATCTTCAAGCGAGAGGGCGTGTGATGGCAAACAACAGTTGGCACGATGATTGGGGCCTGACCCCGCTTACCCTGCTCGTGGTTGCGGCAAGCTGCCTCGCGGCACTTGCTGCGCTGGTCTGGTTCACCGACCTTGCGGCTGTAAATCGCTGGTTCGGTGATCCGCCAACCTGGTATTGGCGCACGCGCCACGACATCCGCAGCGCTGCTGCCACACTGCTATATCTGCCGCAGGTATTCGCGACAATCGGCGTTGCATTTGTCCTACTTGGGATGTGGGCCTATTCGCACCCAAGCAGCTACGGCAGCGAACGTCGCGAGGTTTATTGGTATCCCAATTCCGACACTTGGGAGGGCAAGGCCACTCGTGGAGACTGGCACGTCCGCGCGTCTCATAGCGGCGCTCGCGAGCTAAGGTATCTCAACGAACGCGAAGTACCAGACGAGGACGGCGGGCTTGACTACATTCGAAGCGAAGGCGTTTCGATAACTGTGCGGCCCTATTGGGCGCTGCATATCATCCCGCGCTTTTTCTACCGTCTTGAAGTCAAGTTTCCATATTCGAAGCCGACTTGGCTAATCATGGACGCCAACGGCAAACGCGACCCTCGCCGCAGCATGTCGCATGCCATGACTGCCGCAGTGACGTTCACATGCGGCGACAAGACCAGCGATCCGATTTACGCCGAACAACTCATCGATCCCAACTACGTGGTCAGCTACGACCGTGACCGCATCAAGAAGCTGCTGCGGATGCTGGAAGCGTGTTCCGGCGAGATCAAGGTTCGCGTGCTGATCAAGGAAGCGGACAAAGTTGTCGATGATATAACGATCACCGCGCCGCCCACTTTTTCGCCAATCGCTGTGAAGGCTCTGCTTCGCAAGGTCCAAACGACGACAACTATATTCGTCGGAAATTGGGAGCATGACGCATGATGGACGGCCTTGTCCTGTTCTTCCTCGCCCATCCCATCCCGACCGTCGTTATCGGCATGCTGTTCACGCTGCTGATGTTCGCAACTGTCAAACCGTGGAGGCCGCGTTGAACCCGGAAATCATCGTCGCGCTCATCTGGTGGGGCATCAAGCACTCGGGCAGCGGAGGCGGGCAATGAGCTGGCAGCCAATTGAAACGGCGCCGCGTGACGGAACCGACATTCTCGCATTTGAGAAAGTAGGCGGCAAAGACCGAATATTGACGATGCGGTATGATCGTATGGCGGAGACGTTTGTAACGAACGTGCATTCTTTCGTCGCGTTTGATCCGACCCACTGGATGCCCCTCCCTCCACCCCCGGAGGCCGCGCCATGAAACTCGCCGGCCTCTCCATCCTCGCCCTGACCGCCTTCCTGATGTGGATGCCCCGGCTCGATCCGAACCTGGTGCATCTGGCGTGGGCCGCTCTTGGCCTCGCCTGGATGCTTCTCGGCTCCCTCAAGCACGAAAGGCGCAGGCGATGATTGTCCGTGACACGCTACGCTGGTTTGCTCTCAAAACAGCCCCGCAAGAGGAGCAGATGGCCATCAACATCCTGCGCAGACAGGACTTGCTGGTCTCGCTCCCAGTAGAGGAGCGCTATCGCAAGGAGAACCGCTACAAGAAAGGCAAGGTCGCAAAGCAATACCCGATTATGCCCGGATACATCCTGATCGGCTGGGGGCCGGGGCCAATTCCGTGGTGGTCGGCGCTTCGCTTCCGCATCATCAAGGGCGTTATCTCGATCACTCCTCCTCCATCAAAGGAGGACCGCTACCCCGCGCCTATCCCATCTGAGATACCACACATGCAAGCTGCGCGGATGCTGGAAAAGGACGTTTTGACGGCTCCAAGCTTCTACAAGTTCCAGCGCACATGGGGCGAATACAATCCTGGCGATGATGTCCGGGTAGTCGCCGGGGCCTATGAGGGCTGGCAGACCAAGGTGATTGCCGTCTCGGGCCGCGAAGCGAAAATCCTGCTGCCGCTGTTCGGGTCAGATCAGGAAGTCACGGTGCCGGCCGATCAGTTGGAGAAAGCGGCATGAGCCAGATCCCAACCGAACACTCAGAAAGCTGGTTGATCGGCTTTTTGCGAGTAATCGTTTTCGGCGGCGCGTTTGTGCTAACGTTGTATTTTGCCGGCGCGCTTGTCTAGGGGTTGCGGGTCCGCCCCAAATCAGCCACAACATGGACGGGGCTGTCCGCTGATCCTGCGCCAGCATGTTTGCCGAGGCCGGGCGGAACCCTAGGGGCAAGAGACCGCGCTGCGTGTCCCCCTGCGCCGTTTCCGTTTTGGGAAGCGGATTGAAAGCGTTGCCCAAAATTACCACGTGCCCTGCAAGGCGGTGGAGCCCCTCCCGGTCCTTTGAGGTCCAATTCATCGGGACCGGGGGGGGCCTTCGATCAAGTCCAAAATCGGGGAGCGCCCCCATGTTCCCGACGCAGGCTTTTGCGGATGAGGTCACGCGCCAGCGCTGGGCCCCTGACCCCGAGACGGTCGCAGCCCTCAAATACGTGATCAGGGAATTGACCCTCCCCGAAAGCGATGGCCTCTGCAAGATCGAGCGCGTGCTCCTGACCTGCCAGCACGCCAACCAGCGGGACGAGGAGATCAGGACCGCAGGCTTCGCCATCCTCGGAAAGCGCTTCAAGGATCGGGCGGTTTTCTTCCATGTGGATTGCTCGGACGAGGGCCTTTGCAGCTTCGCCCTGCGCCTCGCCCGTCATTCGCATGAACTGCATTCCAAGCAGCCTGCGAAAGACACCTGGTTCGCCAACCTCCTGAAACCGCGCGAGGAATGGGTCACGGCCCCGACCAAGACCCGCCGCGAACCCCAGCAAAAACCGCCAAAAGCGAGGATGCGCCGATGATCATCCGCACAATCGCCAAGCTCAAAGCGCCGATGTGGGGCGGCAAGCTGACCCTGCAATTCGCCAGCAACTTCCGCAGGGTCAGGCCAGAAGCACGGATGCACCTGCTGAACCAGGCGATGAAGCAGATCCGCGCCGAATACGACCTCGCGGCCGAGCATCACCGGATCGAGCGTCGGGACGAGGACGCTCGGAACGCTGAAGCTGCAACACTCCGCGCAGCAGAGACGGCTTGACGTAGCGTCACGAAGAAATCGAAAAAAAATCAGAGTTTTCAGAAATGCCCAGAGGCGGCAAACGAGCGAACGCGGGTCGCAAGAAAGGCCAGCGCAACAAGGGCACGCAGGAAGTCCGTGACCTGATCGACAGCAATGTGGACCTGACGCAGATGGTCCTCACGCTCAAGGCCATTGCGCTGGACATGAACGCCGCGCCCGCAGCCCGCGCTGTCGCAGCCAACTCCCTGCTTGACCGGCGCTTCGGAAAAGCCCCGCAGGCCATCACAGGCGCAAATGGCGGGCCTCTGGCGATCGTCGGCGCCCTTGGCACGATGACGGACGACCAGGTGCAGGAGCTGATAGCCCAGCTCGGCGGCGATGCTGGCGACGAGTGACCCGCGGGAACGGGCGCGTCAGGCGCTTCTCAAGGCGGCGAAGAAGGAACTTGCGCGGCGACGGGACAATGCGGCGGCCCAGCGCAAGATTGATGCTTACTACCCGGACGATGGGCCGTTACGCCGGGCACTCTATGCGAAACATCTTGCCTTTTTCGCTGCCGGGAAAGAGCACCGCGAGCGTGCGGCAATCGCCGCCAACCGCGTGGGAAAGACCGAGGGCATAGGCGGATACGAGGTCGCCCTGCACCTGACCGGGGAATATCCCGACTGGTGGCCGGGCAGGCGCTTTGACCGTCCTGTGAACATTCTCTGTGGCGGCGATACGGGCACGACGACGCGGGACATTCTCGTGGGCAAGCTTCTGGGTCCGCCCAGTGCCCGCGGTACGGGGCTCATTCCGGGCAAGCGGCTGGGGCGGATCGCGCCGGCCATGGGTATCCCGAACCATGTGGATTTCGCGCTGGTCCGTCATGTGGCGGGCGGGTTCTCGATCCTCCAGTTCCGGTCTTACGACCAGGGCCGCAAGGCCTGGCAGGGCACGGAGCGGGATGTGGTGTGGTTCGATGAGGAGCCGCCGATGGACATCTATGTCGAGGGCCTGACGCGCACGCTGACCACGGGCGGGATGATCCTTGCGACGTTCACGCCGATCGAGGGCATGACGGAGGTGACGTTGCAGTTCATGCCGCATCTGGCCCCGGCCACTGAATGACCCGCTACATGCAGCAGATCGGCTGGGATGATGTTCCCCACATCTCCGACGCCGACAAACAGGAGATGCTGCAAGCCTATCCCGCGCACCAGCGCGATGCGCGGGCCAAGGGCATTCCCATGTTGGGCGCTGGCGCGATCTATCCGATCGATGAGGCCATCTTCACGGTCGATCCGTTCAAGATCCCCGACTGGTGGCCGCGGGCCTATGGGCTGGATGTGGGCTGGAAGCGCACGGCGGCTGTGTGGGGCGCGCATGATCGGGACACGGACACGATCTACATCTATGCCGAATACTATCAGGGCCAACGTCCACCACAGCTACATGCAGATGCGATAAAGGGTGGAGGAGCCTTGCCGGGAGCGATCGATCCTGCGTCGGCTGGCGCAAGCCAGAAGGACGGGACCACGCTCCTGGATGAATACCGGCAGTTGGGCCTTGAGCTTTACCCGGCCGACAATGCGGTCGAGGCCGGCATCATGGCGATCTCCCGCAGGCTGGAGAGTGGCCGGCTGAAGGTGTTCGCGACCTGCCGCAACTGGTTTGCCGAGTTCAGGCTGTATCGCCGCGTGGAGAGCCGCACCGAGCGCGGCCTGCATGTGCATATCGTGAAAGAGAACGATCACCTGATGGATGCGAGCCGATATCTGGTGATGACGGGGATGCGCTATGCGCGCTTCGGCAATGAAGGCGCTGAGGAAGAAGCCGAGCGCCAGAATGCCCGCCGCTCTGCCGACAGTGTGACGGGGTACTGATGTCCGCCCTCAAGTACAATCGCGAGCTTGACGGGGATGCCGACAAGCTCGGCAAGGGCCGTCGCAGCGCCAGGACGGCGGAAAACCTCGCCAGCATTGCGGAATACGAGGGCAACCTTGCTGAGCGTCTGAGCGAGGAGGACCGCAAGCGCATGGCCGAGGAGGCCGTGCGGGAGTTCGAGCACGACGAGAAGAGCCGCGAGGAGTGGCTGGCCGGCGTTGATCGCGCCATCAAGAACGCCCGCCAGAAGCCGGAGAAGAAGAACTACCCGTTCGAGGGCGCGTCCAACATCAAGTATCCGCTGCTCACCACGGCGATGAACCAGTTCGGGGCGAGGGCCTACGGGGCGATTACCCGTTCGGACCAGCCCATGGTCTGCAAGGTGGTGGGTGAAGACCCGAAGGGGCTGAAAGCCAAGCGCGCGGATCGTCTGAGCCGGTTCGGCAACTACCAGCTCATGTATATCATGGACGAGTGGGACAGCGGCACGGACAAGCTGCTGCACATGCTCCCCGTGATGGGCGCCGGGTTCCGCAAAGGCTACTGGCGCAGCGACATGGGCCGCCCGACGCTGGAGTTCACCAGCGCAAAGGACGTGGTGGTTCCCAACGACGCCCCGAGCTTCGACCGCGCGCCGCGGATGACGCAGCCGACGCCCATGTATCCTTACGAGATCGACCGTCTCGTGGAGTCGGGAAAGTGGCTGAACCACAAGCGGGACTATGAGGGCCAGAAGGACGAGGACAGCCAGAAGGCGTGCGTCTACCTGGAGCAGGTGAGGTATTACGACCTCGACGGCGACGGGATGATGGAGCCCTATATCGCCACGGTGTCGAAGGATGAGCGCGAGCTTGTCCGCCTCGATGCGGCCTTCTGGGCCAATTCCATCCGCGTGAACTCGATCGACAACAAGGTCGAGACGATCATGCGGGAGAGCCCGTGGATCGACTACAGCTTCCTGCCTGACATTGAAGGCTCCGTGTATGGCATGGGCTTCGGGCAGTTGCTGGAGAGCCTTGGCGCTGCGATCAACACGGCGCTGAACCAGATATTCGACGCGGCTCACAGGCAGAATGCAGGCGGCGGCTTCATCTCTCAGGGGCTGAGGCTGAGGGGCGGGGAAGTCCGCATCAAGCCGGCCGAGTTCCTGAATGTGAACGTCCCGGGCAGGGTCTCGGACGCCATTCACGAGCTACAGTTTGCAGGCCCAAGCCCTGTGCTGTTCCAGCTTGTGGAGTTCCTGCTTGGGGCGGCGGCGGACATCACCAGCGTCAAGGACGTGATGACGGGCGAGGCCCCGTCCGGTCAGGCGATGGGCGCAACGCTGGCCCTGATCGAGCAGGGGATGCAGGTCTTCTCGACCATCTACACCCGGATTTACCGGGCGATGCGGAAAGAGTTCCGCCTCCTGATGCGGCTCAACTCGCGCTATCTGGATCCGGCCATCTATGCCGAGTTCCTGGATGACGAGGAGCTGTTTGCCGAGCTGATGGGCCTGCCGCCTCCGGGTTCGCAGCCGCCCATGGGCGCGATGCCGGGCATGGAGCAACTGGCGAGCGGCCTGATGATGCCGCAGAAGCCCGCGCCGATCGTGCTGAATGCGCAGGGGCTGGAGAAGCTGGCGCAGGACTTCGACCTGAAGAACATGGACGTTGCGCCGGGCGCTGATCCGCGGTCCGTGACGGACATGCAGCGCATGATGCGGGCGCAGTATCTGGCGCAGTTCAAGGGCCAGCCGGGCATCAACAACCGCTGGATTCAGGAGCAGGAGCTTCAGGCGGCGAACATCGGTGACTGGCCCAAGGCGTTCCTTGAAGGCCCGAGCCCGTTGGATGAGTTGAACGCCGAAGTCGCCAAGGAAGAATTGCGCGGCGTGAAGCTGGATAACGATCTGAAACAGGAAACAATCAAGAAGACCGCCAAGGAAGCCGAGAAGACCTATCACGAGGCGGGCAAGCTGGCCTTTGAGCGTGGCATCATGGAGGGCTCTGGCGGCGTGGGCGGTGAGGCTGCCGGTGCGCAGCCGACACAGCCCCCGGTTGATCCTCGTGAGCAGGAACTGGCTGAGCGGGACATGACGGTCAAGATGCGCGAGATGGAAACGCGCGAGCTTGAAGCGCAATACAATTTCGAGGCCGTCAGGATGAAGCTGGCGAACGATGCCGAGAAAGCAAATCGCGAATTTGCGCTCAAGGAAAGCGAAGCCGAGGGTGCGAAGGGTCGCGAAGAGAAGTTCGACGCGGCGCTTGGAACGGTGTTGCAGGCTGTCGGCACAATGGCTCAGGGCATGGACATCGTCGTCAAAGGCCAACAGCAGTTGGCAGAAATCATGATGGCCCCGCGTGTGCTCGTGAATGATCCGGTCACAGGCAAACCGGTTGCAGCCAAACCTGACTTCTCTGGAGCGATCTGATGGCGATCAAACTCTCAGTCGCTGTTCGGAATGCGCGTCTTGACGCTATCGAGACAGCGATAGGCGTTAGCGCCGTGCTCAAGATCAGGACGGGCTCCCCGCCGGCAAACATCACGGATGCAGACAGCGGCACAATCCTGGCGACGGTCAACCTGCCGTCGGACTGGATGGCTGCGGCCAGTTCGGGCAGCAAGGCGAAGTCGGGCACGTGGGAAGATTCGTCGGCGGATAACACGGGAACAGCGGCGCATTTCCGCGTCTATGCCAGCGACGGCACGACGCAGCACATGCAGGGCACAGTGACGGCGACTGGCGGCGGCGGTGACATGACGGTGGACAACACGTCGTTCGCTGCCGGGCAGGTGTTCACTGTGACTGGCTTCACCCTCACGGACGGCAACGCCTAGTGGCCATTTCGCACGTCAAGTCCAACATCGTTCCCGACTGGACGGGAACGGTCACGATCGGCAACTCGACCGGCGGCACGCAGACGGTCGCGGCCACCGATCTTGTCCGGCCTGTGGACTGGAACAGCGCACATAACCAGTATTACACGCTGAGCGGCAACACGAACGGCGCATCGACGGCCAGCGGGACGAATGTCGTCCTGTCGGGCGGGAACAATGTCACGCTGGTTGGTGGAGGCGCGACGGTCGGCTTCAGCGTCGGCAACTACATCACGACCGGGGCGCTATCGGATCACAGCCATGGCAATCCGACGCTGGCGCTGACGAACCTCTCGGGCACCACGGCCAGCAATTCGGCGGGGCTGACCCTGTCGCTGTCGGCTGCGGCGCCGGGAGGCGGGGCGGTCGGGAGCTTTTACCAGCATCCGCCTTTGATCAACAACACGAACACGATGTCTGTGGGCGGCGGCTCGTCCAACTACGTCCAGCCTTTCGTGCTGCCATATGGAGTCAGCGCGTCCTACATCCGCATGCCGGTGTCGATGTCGCTGGCCTCGACCACGTTCACGACTGGCGCGGCTGGCTACGGAGCCAGCGTCGCCCAATCGAATACGCTGTGGTTCAACATCTACACGCGCGGGGGCGGCGCAAGCTCACTGTCTCTGCAATATCTCACGCAGGCATCGGCAACGTGGGCGTTCCAGATCAGCTATTCGGGGACGGCCTCGACGCATACGGTCAGTTACAACGTGACGTTTCCGACGCTGGGCGGCACGTCATCCACACAGATGACATCGTCGCAGCAGTCCAGCGCGGTCAACCAGGTTCCCGCTGGCACAAGCAACTTCCAGAGCTTCCGCTATTTCGACATTCCGTTCGCCACGTCATTGTCGGCAGGCAACTACTATATGGCGCTGCAACGCTCATCGACCACAGGCGGCGGCTCGAATATCGGGCTCGGCATCAGCGCCATGATTGTCACGCAGCACAACTCGTCCATTGGCGTTCCCAATCAGGCGTCGAACTCCAGCAATCATCTTGTCCCCTACCTTGGCTCATGGTCCACAAATAGCTTGGGCGCGACAACTTCCTCCATCGGCAAGGCGAGCATAAGCACACTGGGCTCGCATCCTGTTGCCGTGTTTCAGATCATCCGTGAGGCTTAAACTTGAGCGGGACAGTCTGAGTGGAGATCGTCGGCTACGATTTCGGGAGGCACAATCTCGACTTGCACGCTTCGGCCTCGCGCATTTTCGAGGGCGCGACGTGGAAGAAGCAGCGGGTCATCCTCATCCTGCCGTCAGGCCCGACCATCCCGGCCAAGGTCGCGCTCTCGCACTGGAACCTGATCTTCCCGCCCAATCAGGCGGTCTACCGGATGCTCGCGCTCGGGCTGGAGGTGGGAGACGCCTACACGCAGGCCATCGAGGCCATTCTTGCGCATCCTGACCTCAGCACGTGGGAATACATTCTCACGCTGGAGCACGACAACATCCCGCCGCCCGATGGCGTTCTGAAGCTCATTGCGCAGATGGAGGCCCATCCCGAGCTTTCCTGCGTCGGCGGGCTCTACTGGACGAAGGGCGAGGGCGGCGTACCCCAGATATGGGGCGATCCAATGGACCCGGTGCTGAACTTCCGGCCACAGCCGCCTGTTGCCGGCCAGCTGGTCGAGTGCTGCGGCACGGGGATGGGCTTCAATCTGTGGCGCGTCTCGATGTTCAAGGACGCGAAGCTGCGCAAGCCATGGTTCAAGACGCTTGCTGGCGTTGACGGGGTGGGCACGCAAGATCTGTTCTTCTGGGGCGATGCGCGCAAGCACGGCTATCGCTGCGCAGTCGATTGCAGCGTGCTTGTCGGACACTATGACCACAATTCAGGGATGACCTGGTGAAGATCGATATTGGCTGCGGTCCAAACAAGAAAGAGGGCTTCATCGGGCTGGACCAGTACGCTTTTCCCGGCGTCGATCATGTCGTGGCGCTGGGCCGCGACCCGCTGCCATTCGGTGACGGGACGGTTGAAGAAGCGCACGCCTCGCACTTCATCGAGCACCTGACGCAGATCGAGCGCTGCCATCTCATGAACGAGCTTCACCGTGTGATGAAGCCCGGCGCGAAGATGGCGGTGATCGTCCCGCACTGGGGATCGACGCGGGCCTATGGCGACCCGACGCACCAGTGGCCGCCGATCTCGGAAATGTGGTTCTACTACCTCTCGAAAGCATGGCGGGACCAGAACGCGCAGCACACGGACAAGGCCAACTGGCCACACGGCTATGACTGCGATTTCGAGGCGACGTGGGGCTATTCGCTTCACCAGTCCCTGCTTGTGCGCAATCCAGAGTTTCAGCAGTTCGCGCTGAATCATTACCGTGAGGCGGCGCAGGATATGCACGCGACACTGACACGGCGATGAGCAGCGGTTTCCAGCACGACGCTTTTCAGGGAGATGCATTCCAGCAGGGCGCGCTGGTTGTCGCGGGCGGCAGCAGAACTGGCACACTATCTGTAACGCTTGACGACATCGGCCTGTCGGCCACCGGCGCGGTTGCGCTGAGGGCTGTTCTGACGGCGACGCTGTCGGATCTGACAGCAAACTCATCTGGCGCGCTGAGCCTTCTGGGAACAGGCAGCGTAACGCTGGCCGACGCTACACTGGCCGCGACCGGCAAAGTTGCCATTGCTGGCGCGCTCACGGCGACGTTGGCCGATGTGACCGTGGCGTCCGCTGGCACTATCGGCGGCGGCACGATCGCAGGCGTCCTTGATGCGACGCTGGATGACGTGTCGCTTGTTGCGACGGGTGAAATTGCAGCCGCACAAGCGGCCTCGCAGGACTTCCGCAACGTTCTTGACGGCCCGGGCGAACGCTACTGGCTGGACAAGAAAAAGCGGGAAAAGGCCGACAGGAAAAAGCGCGAGGACGAACGCCTCGCCGCGCTGGAGATGGAGCTAAGGCAGGCCGAGGCGGATGCTGAGGCCCGCAACAATCCCAAGCCAGCGAAGGCTGTGCTGCCTGAGCCCCAGGTGGAGCAGGCGAAGAAAAAGCCGCGCGCCACAATCAGGCGCAAGGTTCCCGAAACGCCTGAGCTGATTCAGGCGAGGCTGGACGTCATTGCAGCGGCGGCGGAAGCCGAAGCCCTGCAACGGCAATATGACGAGGAAGCGGCAATTATCCTGCTGCTGGCTGCATGAACGCACAACAGCGCGAAGACTGGCTCGAAGAGTTCGAGGCATGGCGGACGCTTCCGATGACGGAGGCGTTCTTTCGATCGCTCAAGACCGAGCAGACGGAAATACAGGCGGACTGGACCCGCGCGGTTTGGGAGTCGGAATCCGATCCACCGCTGGACCAGCTACGCCAACTGAGGATTCAGGCGCGAACGCTTGAAGACGTGATCAACAGAAAGGGAACAGATGTCCTTGCATCACTCTACCCTGACCTACGAGGCATTGCCGAAGGTCAGCGAGACCAATCCGGGGATGAAGCCCCTGGAATTTAACGTGCTAGTCCTGCCGCGTGTCGTGCAGAGGCAGCGGGCTTCGGGGATATTCGTTCCCGAGAACGCGGCCCAGCGCGAGGACGAGGGCGGGGATGAGGGCCTGCTGGTGGCAATCTCGCCGCTGGCCTTCAACGAAGAGGACTTTCCGAACCCCGACGCCATCCCGAAGGTGGGCGAGCATGTGATGTTTGCGCGCTATGCGGGCAAGTCGTTCGTCGGCGCTGACGGTCGCGTCTATCGGGTGATGAAGGACAAGGAGATTGTCGGCATCAGGACGGCGGCTGCGACCAGTGCGCAGGTGGCGGCATGAGCGACGACGTTCTGGAGCAGGAAGCGCCATCGCAGGGTGAGGCCGACGCGCCAGCGCCCAAGGCTGACGACCTCGAAACCGTCGCCCGTGAGCTGGGCTGGAAGCCGGAAACCGAATGGAAGGGAGACCCGCCCCCGGGAGGCTTTGCCACCGCGGCGGAGTTCATCCGCTCCCAGCGTGACCGCGCCAAGTCCGTCGAGAAGGAGCTGAAGAAGCTCAAGTCCGACACCGACAAGCGCATCAAGCGCATGGAGGAACAGTCAGCCAAGCAGCGCGCCAAGGAGATCGCAGACCTCCACAGCGAATATGACTGGTACATCCGCGAGGCCATCAAGAAGGGCGACGACGCGACCGAGCGCAAGCTGATCAAGGAGCGCGACGAGCAGCTCGCCAAGGCCCGGGAGGCCGACGAGGAGGCGGACGAAGACGAAGCGCCCGCGATCGACGAGGACGAGTTTGTCGAGAAGTTCAGCCCGTCCTACCCGCAGGTGCAGAAGCGTTTCTATGACGACGGCCATGCGTGGATTCTGGCCGACGACGCCGACCCCGACGCGATGCGGATCGTGCTGGACTATGTCGATAGCGGCATCCCGTTCGCGGATGCGCTTGAGAAGGCCGACAAGGCGCTGCGCAAGGCATACGCCGACAAATACGAGGACGATGACGACATGGACGAGGAACCCGCACCGAAGCCGGCGAAGAAAGCCCCTGTTCTCGCCCCCGGTGGCCGCGGCACGGGCGGTGGAGTTTCCGCCGCCTCGCGTCTTTCGCCTGCACAACGTGAAATCGGCGCCCGCTTCGTCAAGGAAGGCCTGTTCGGCTCGCTTGAAGAATACGCGGAACAACGCCTGAAGCTGGAAGTCTGATCATGACCGACGAAACCGCAAAGCTTGCTGAGCCCGCCAAGGTCGATGGCCGCACCAAGGAAGCCCGCGCCCGCATCCGGCCTCGCACTGACGGCCCCAATGCCGAGCTTGCTGCCCGGCGCGCTGCCCGCAAGGCGCGTGGCGGTCTGGACTATACCAACGAGCAGAGGCTGACGCTGGCCGGCGCTGCGGTGGATTACGAGAATTACGCATATCGCTGGTGCAATGAAGAGACCGGCAATATCGAGACCTTGCGCGCTCAGGAATGGGAAGACGTGAGCGCGGATGAGATGAATGGGCTGCCGATGGCCCGACTGGTTGGCACGTCTCGCGAAGGCAAGGCGATGCAGGCCCGACTGATGAAGAAATGGAAGCCCTGGTTCGATGAGGATCAGGACGCCAAGGTTCAGGAATACCGGGAGCGTGAGAAGGCTCTCAAACGCGGCGCGGCAAAGGCCCCGCAGGAAACGCCCGATGATGAGGGCAAGAGCTACGCTCTGAACAACACCATCACGTCTGCAACGCCGACAAAAGCTGCGGCAAGCGGATACACCCCTTAACCCCACAGGATAACAAATGGCGAATACAAACGCCGCCTTTGGTGGGAAACTCGTCGGCTCTTTGCTTGGCGCTCCCATCAACGGCGCGGTGAACACGTATACGGCTCCGGCCTCATACGCCACCGACCTCTTCATTGGCGATCCGGTCGTTGTGACCGGCGCCCGCGCTTCCGGCCATCAGGTCGTCAACCTCGCTACTGCGGGATCGACGAACCAGATCACCGGCTTCATCGTCGGCTTCGAGCCCACTCCGGGCATCGTGTCGCTGGGCTATGGCGCGGCCTCCACGCTGCGCTTCCCGATCGTCGCAGACAATCCCGAGGCTCTTTTCGAGCTTCAGGAAGACGCTGTCGGCGGCGCGATTGCGGTGGCTTCGATCGGCCTCAACGTCAACCTCGTGTCAGGCTCTGGCAGCGCCTTCACCAAGAAATCGGGCTGGCTGGTTGATTCCAGCACGGTCGCTTCTGACGCCACCTGCCAGTTGACGATCCGGGACATCGTCACCCGCGTCGATAACGAGGAAGCGACGGCCTACGCGAAGTACATCTGTTCCATCAATCTCCACACGCGGCGCCTTGCCGCCGTGGCTGGCATCTAAGGAGGGCATGAACCATGGTTATGACTCGTGCGCTTCACCCGGCCGACCTCTGGCCCGGGATCAAGGCCCATTTCGGCAAAGCCTACAAGCAGATGGAGAAGCAGTACACGCGCTACTTCGAGGACAAGTCTTCGGACAAGGCCTACGAAGAGTTCGTGGAAAGCACCACCTTCGGCCTGCCGGACATCAAGAACGAAGGCCAGGCGATCCGCTTCGACACCGACAGCGAAGGCTACAAGACCCGTCTCACCAACGTGGTCTGGGGTCTCGGCTGGATGGCGTCCCGCGAGGAGATCGAGGACAATCTTTACGAGAGCCGCGCTGCGCGCCGTTCGCGTAACCTCGCCTACTCCATGGGACAGTCGAAGGAGATCGTCCATGCGGCTCACTTCAACAATGGCTTTTCGACCTCCTATCTGGGCGGCGACGGCGCGGCGCTGTTCTCGACGTCGCACCCGACGCTGGCCGGCAACAAGTCGAACAAGCCCAGCGCGGCTGCTGACCTTTCTGAAGCAGCGCTGGAAGACCAGCGGATCTCCATCCGCCTGATGACCAACTCGCGCGGCCTGAAGATGTATTTCCGCGCGAAGGAACTGGTTGTGCCGCCGCAACTGGAGTTCACGGCTGAAAGGCTGATGAAGTCCGAGAAGACGCCCGGCACCGCCAACAACGACATCAACGCCAACAAGTCGGTGTCGATGAGCGGCGGCTACTCGGTCTGGGACTACCTGACCGATTCGAAGGCGTGGTTCCTCATGGTCGAGGGCGTGCCGGAAGGCATGGTCACGCTCCAGCGCCGCAAGCTGGAGATGGACCAAGACAACGACTGGGACACCGAGAACGCGAAAGCCAAGGCCACCGAGCGCTATATCTCGGGCTGGGTCGACTGGCGCGCTGTCTGGGGCGTCCAAGGCGTCTAGGACTAACGCTCTACATCTCTCCCATCACTGACGGGGCGCGCGGGGTAACAGCCGCGCGCCTTCATTTCAAGAAAGGCGCCCCAAGTGAGTGTTCCTGCAAGATTTCCCCGCGGCATTACCAATTCGGCTGCAACCGGCCCGATGCGGATGCTGCCCATTCCTGACCCGTCTTCGATCCACGTCTGGTTCGATGACTTCGATGATTTCGCTGCTGCGCAGTGGATCATCACCACGACGGAGGCGGGCGCAGGCTCGGCCACCGAGGCTGTGGGCAATGAGGATGGCGGCGTTCTCGTCATCACCAACGACGCTGCCGACAACGACAATGACTTTTTCCAGTGGTCCGGCACGGATGCGTCCGGCGCTGTGGAATCCTTCAAGTTTGCCTCTGGCAAGAAGCTCTGGTTCAAGGCCCGGCTCAAGATTTCCGACGCCACGCAGTCGGACTTCGTCATCGGCCTCCAGATCACGGACACCTCGCCGCTGGCCGTGACGGACGGTGTCTATCTGATGAAAGACGACGGCGACGCCAACCTCGACTGCTATGTGACGAAGGACTCGACTTCGACCACAAGCGTCGCGGCTTCGACTTTGTCGGATGACACATACGCTGTGCTTGGCTTCTACTACAACGGCGTCGATGCGGTGGAGTTCTACAAGGACGGCGTCGAGATCGCTTCGCTGGCGACGACCAACCTGCCGGATGACGAGGAGCTGACCATCAGCTTTGGCATCCAGAACGGCGAGGCTGTCGCGAAGGTGCTGAGCTTGGATTACATTCTCGTGGCTAAAGAAAGATAGGTCATGCCAGACGCGGTAACCAGCCAGACGCTGTTTGACGGCCACAAGCGCGCGGTGATGAAGTTCACCAATCTGTCGGATGGGACCGGAGAAACAGCGGTTCTGAAAGTGGATGTTTCGGCGCTGGCCGGGGCGCCCACGCGCGTGACCATTGATAAAATCTACTACAACACGAACGGCATGACGATTGACCTGCTCTGGGACGCCACAACCGATTCCATCGCGTGGACTATCGGCAACAACGTGACGGGAACGGTCGATTTTTCCTGCTTCGGCGGCATTTCCAACGATGCAGGAGCAGGCGTGACGGGCGACATCGTTCTGACGACCCGTGGCCACGCGGCGGGCGATGCCTATTCGATCATTCTCGACATGACGAAGCACTACACATGACGTGGAAAGGCTCATACGAGGCGGGCCGGCCGTATGCCAAATGCGACCGCTGCGACAAGCGGGTCCGTCTGGATGAGCTTAAGACGGAGTGGAGCAATTCGCGGGTCTGTGACGGCTGTTACGACCCGCGGCCTGCCCACCTGTCCACGCCCGTTCTGAGGCCGGGCGAGGGCGCCCCTCTGCCTGGTGCAAGGCCCGACATCGTGCAGGAAGCGGCAGATGCCGATCTCGACTTCGCCTATCGTGATGGGACAACCTACGTGCCGCCCACATGAGCATTTCTCTCACCTATACGGCTGGCGAGTTTGTGGATGAGGCGCTGAAGCGCTGCCAGATCCTCGGAGATGGCCAGACCGCATCGGCCTACCAGTGGACCATTGCGAGGAGCCATATCAACGGGCTCCTCAAGCTTCTGGTCACGCAAGGCCCGAGCGAATGGCGCAGGGCCACGCAGAGCCCGGCCATGACGGCGTCGGTTGCATTCGTGACGTGCAACCCGAGGCCGGATCGGGTGCATCGGGTTTACTACCGCAATTCATCGGGCTTCGATCTCGAATTGCAGCAGTGGAACATGGACGATTATGACCGGATACCCGTGAAGACGAGCACGGGAAGGCCGACCATCTTCGCCGTCGATCGCCTGCGCACGGAGACGAAGATTTACCTCTGGCCTGTGCCGGATGCGACGATTGCGGCGGGGACGCTGCGTGTCTCCTATGAACGCGTTCCAGAGGATGTGGTGAACACCAGCGATATCCTGGACGTGCCGCAGGAATGGTTTGACGTGTTCATGGACCTTGTCGGCGGACGGACAGGGCAGAGCCTTGGCGTGGGTGAGCGTCCGCCTGTTGCTGCGGCTCTGGAACGTGGCTCCGGCAATCTCAACGAACTGCTTGGCTATGACCGTGGCTTCAGCACGCGGTTTGCAATCACAACGGAGTGACCATGACGAAGGCAAAGATCAGCGACGAATCCATCCGCCTGTTGCGCAAGGCCATTCGCACAAAACTGGGGGTGAGCACGGCCAAGTCGAAGAAACCGGCAAGGCGCGAAAAGGTCGAGGCCGAGGATGATACGCCCGCTCCGCGCAAGCAGAAGGTCGAGCGGCTGGGCTTTGCTGACTGATGACCGTTCGCCCGGCGACGGTCGATGACCTGCCAAGGCTCATGGGCTATGCCGAGGCGTTCCTTGCCTATCATCCTGTGACGAGCCAGTTCCCGCGCGACCTTGACGCTGTGGGCAAGGCGCTGCGGCGGATGATGGCGAGCGAGGATGCGGTCCTGCTTGTCCATGACAGCGGCGTGATTGGCGGGGTTCTGGCCCCGGTCTGGTGTTCGCCTGACGTGGTGGTGGCGACCGAGCTTTTCTGGTGGTCGGACAGGGACGGGCTCAGCCTGTTGCGGGCGTTCGAGGCGTGGGCGCGGGAGCGCGGGGCGGACATGGTTCAGATGCTGATGATTGTCGGGCGGCGTGACGTGTCTGCGATCTATGACCGGGCTGGATACACCCCTGCCGAGCTTTCTTATGTGAGGGCCGCCTGATGGCAGCTTTGACGACAGCTCTTGTTGCGACAGCCGCCGTTGGCGCCGCTGGGTCGATCTATTCGGCCAACAAGCAGACCAAGGCCGCGAAGAACGCTGCGAACGTGCAGAAGCAGTCGCAGGACGAGGCGCTGGCCTTCCAGCAGCGCGCCCGCGATGAGGCCAAGCAGATCCTCAGCAAGTATTCGACCGAGGGCGATGCGGCGCGTGGCCGCCAGAATGCGTTCCTTGGCCTGAACAAGCCGAGAGCATCCCAGCCGCAGGCTGCCGCGCCCATGGGCTATGCCGGGGCTCTGGGCACGCCTGCGGGGATGCGTCAGGTGCGTGGCCGCTATGGTCCCAACGGCCCCATGGGCGAGTTCTCGACGCTCGGGCAGATCGAGGGCGGACCGATCGAGATGGGCCAGCCCGGCATGATGTCGCCCGGAGCCGATCCCACAAAGACCGATGCGGAGACGCAGGAGGAGGCGTGGGCGGCCTATGAGCAGACCCCATGGGCGAAGATCGGGACCATGGAGGCGGGAAAGGCGCGTGATGACTTCCTCACCATGGCCGGAGCGCAGGGCTCGGCCCTGTCAGGGCGGACGGCGCGCGGCATGTCCGAGGTGGCCGAAGAAGCCAAGCTCCGCAACTTCATGGGCTATTACGGCGCGCTTGGCGATGTGACGGAGCGCGGCTTTTCGGCGGACAGCGGCATTGCTTCTGGCGGGCAGCAGTTCGCTGATCGTGCTGCGGGCATCAAGCTCGAAGGCGGGCGGACCTCTGCCGACTTCTACCAGCAGAAGGGTCAGAACCAGGCGAACGCTGCCAACGACCTTGCGAGCTGGATCGGCTGGGGCATGGGCCAGATGCCTGGAGGCGGGACGGCAGGCGGGACGGGGGGCGGTAGTGGTCCCAGCTCCATAGGCGGTGGCGCGTTGCAGACGAGGCCGTATCGCGCGGGCGGACTGAGGAGCCGTATCGGATGAGCACGTTCCGGGCGTTCCAGACAGGGCTTCAGGCTGGCCAGCAACAGGCCAAGATGCGGCGCGAGGATGATGCGCGTCGCAAGGCGTCCGAAGCCTTTGGCATGGGCAATTTCGAGGGCGCGGTCACCGGCCTGATGGGCGCGGGCCTGACGGATGAGGCGAGCAGCTATTCGACGCTTGGCCAGCAGCAGGAAGCGCGCAACCGCACGAGGGCCTATGGCGAGGCGTTCAGGACCGGCATGGGCACAGGCCCGCAGCCCGATCGCAGGGGCGCCTATCAGGCTGTGGCGACCACGGCAGGCCAGCAGGGCGACTTCGGCATGATGGCCGACATGGATCAGGTCTTGTCGCAGATGGACGAGAGCCAAGCCTCGCAATTCGCCAGCGGGATGGAGTTCCTTGGCAATACCGCGCTGGGCCTCAAGGGCGTGCCGCCTGAACAGCGCGGCGCGGCGGCTGTGGAAATCCTCAAAAACTCGCCCTACGGCAACCCGCAGATCATGGCGCAGATCGAGCAGGCCGCGGCGGATGGCCGGATCACCGATCAGGAGCTGGACAACTTCGCCATGCAGACGATGAGCGTGGCTGAGCGGGTGAAGGCTCAACAGCCGAAGCTGTTCAACACAGGGCAGGCGGTTGTCTCTGTGAGCCCCGGAACCGATCCCAAGGCAGAGGTGCTTTACACTGACCCGCAGAAGGCTGGCGGCGGGGTGCGTCAGCCACCGAGCGGGTACACATGGACCGAAGAGGGCGCCCTTGCGCCTATTCCGGGCGGGCCTGCCGATACCAAGCGGAGCGGCGTGGACGTTGACCCGAAAATCATCGCGCTGGAGATGACGCAGTCCAGCAAGTGGATGCCGATCCAGAACAACTTTCAGGACATTCAGGCTTCATTCAATCGCATCAATACTCTTGCAGGGAACAAAAACTCCGCAAGCGATCTTGGCCTCATCGTCTCATTCACGAAGATGCTTGACCCTGGCTCTGTGGCTCGCGAGGGCGAAGTCGCGCTCACACAGTCGGCGGCAAGCGCGCTTGATCAAGCTGCAATGTGGGCGCCTCGCCTTGCTGGCGGCAAGACGCTTCTGCCTGACAATGTCCGCAAGATGTACGTGGACGCGGCGCGCGACATGTACGGGGCATACGAGAAAACTTACCAGCGCCTTGCCCGGGACACGCAGAAGCGCGCGACCGAATACGGCCTGAGCCCTGATCGGATCATGCTGGGCTACGAAGCCAAAGAGCCTGTCCAGTCCAAGACTGTCCAGACGCCAGCCATGCAGATGGGCATCCGCGCCTATTCCAAGCAGACGGGCATCCCGGCTGAAGCGATCAGCGAGTTCCTGTCCAACCCCGCAACGCCGCAGGAAATCGCTGAGTTCAACCAGGCGTTGGAAGAGGCGGGCTTTGGCCCCAATCAAGCCGAAGCTCTTTTGAAGGCGCTGCAAGGTGGTCGCTAACAAGTACGCCAAGTACGTCCAGCCGACGCCTGCGCCGCAACCGGAGCAGCAACCGGCCCCAGCGTCACAGAACAAGTACCGCAAGTATTTGCAGCCCGTGCCGGAGCCCGCTGCGCCTTCCGCCAATGCGGCTAACCCCATCGTCACAGCCCAGCGCCAAAGCCAGACGCAGGCAATGTCTCAATGGGCGGCGCAGCAGGAAGCGCGCAAGGCGGCTGAGGCGGCCGATGCCGCCCGCCGTCAGCAGGAGCGTCGTGAGGCGTCCCGCGTCAACATGGGCGACTTCATCGTTGATGAAAACGCAGCGCCTATCCAGACGGACTATGAAAAGGACATCGGCAAGGGCGTGGCTGGCGCTCCGCTGTCATTCGGACAGGGGCTTGCCGAGGGTGGCGCGAACCTCATCAACAATGTCACGAACATCGGCGCGGAGGGCCTTAACGCGGCCAACCGGCTTCTGCTTGGCGACAAGGCTTACCAGTTCACGGGAACCAATATCGAGGTTCCGCGCAACGTCCTGATCGGTGAAGGCGCTCCGCTTGAATCCGTCACTGGAGCCCTTCCGCGCGGCGTTGGCCAGATGATGGCTGTACGTATGCCGCTTGGCAAACTGAAGCCGGGTGGTGGATTGCCGGGCATGGCGATCAAGGATGCGGCAGCGTTCGCAGCGACGACAGACAAGGATACCCCGCGTCTTGTCGATATGCTGCCGGCCGGAACGCCCATCGCCAGCGCGCTGCAAAGCCGTGATGGCGAGGGCTATACCGAGGCGTTCCTGAAAAACGCGGCTGAAGACCTGACTATGTCAGGCGCTTCGGCTGGCGTCATGAAGCTTGTCGAAACGGCTCTTGGCGCGGGCGGGCAGGCGGGCAGGCAGGCAGCAAGGGCGCCGGAACCTGAGCCGACCCCGGCCCCCGCTCCGCAAGCACCTGCACCCACGGTGCAGCCCTTCAGCGCCCCGGCTGAACCTTCGGGCGGCAGCTTCATACGCAATTTTGGAACCCGCGCCATTGGCGGCGGCATCGGGGCCACGCTGGGAGGCGTGGGAGACGCAATCGCAGCCGAGGGCGACGGATCGCGCGGCGGGCCTGATATCATTAACCCGGTGACCGGAGCGGCTGCCGGCATATTCGGGCCGAGTGTTGTCGCACGTGGCTTGCGTGTCGCTGCACGCCCGTTCCGTCCCGCTGGCTTTGATGAGCGTGTCGCAGCGCGTGCCGTGCGCAAAGCGCTGCTTTCGGGCGGTATCAAATCAGAACAAGACGCGCTCAATGCAGCCCGCGCCAGGTTTGGCGACAAGCCGGCGTCTGTGGCCGATCTGACGCAGGAAGGCGTCGGGATCAGCGCGGGTATTTCGCGCCTGCCCGGAGCGACGGGAGACGTTGCGCGTGCCCGCAGCGAAGACCTGATCAGCAACCGGGCTGGCCGTCTTGAGCGCGATATTGGCGAGGCAACCGGAGCCAACCCGGCCACTATTTCCGGTGACGTGGACCGCATGATTGCGCTTGCTCAAGAGCAGGCTACGCCGGCTTACGATGCTTTGCGTGCGCAGTATCCCTTTGGCAGCCTGACCAGCCCCCGGCTCAAGGAATTGCGCGAGCTGGATATTCTGAAGCCGCACATCAAAGGCGTTGAACGTTATCAGGACACGCTGGCGAAAACAGAGAATCGTGTCGTTGGCGACTTCGAGTTCTGGGATCTGGTCAAACGCAGCCTTGACGACACTGAGCAGGCTGCAATCGCTCGCAATCAACCCGTGCCGTATGACCTCGACAGCGCGCGGCAGGCGATTGTCAAAGAGATGGACGCGCGCGTGCCTGGGTATGCTGAAGCGCGCCAGCTTGGCGGTGAGGCACCCAAGATGCAGGCCGCGTTCCGGCAGGGGCAGGGGCTTCTTGGCGGTCGCTACACCGCTGAGGATGTGTCGCGGCTAGTTCAGGCCGTCACTGGTCAGCCGCTGACTGCGCTGCAAGCAGGCGTCATTCGGTCGATGGTTGGAAAGACCGAAGGAGCCGGGGCGGCTATTGCGGCTCTTTCCAGCGCGGGAGCGCAGAGGAAGTTAGAAAAGGTTTTTGGGAAGGGTCCTGCCGAGGCCATGCGGGCGCGCTTCAAAGCTGATGCAGCGCTTGTGCAGAACGCTTCGCGCATCAATCCGAACGTCGGATCGGTCACATCTCAGGCAGAGATGAGCCAAGGCGGCATTCTGCCAGCAGCGGCTGATCTCATGCGCACGGTGCGCAGCCCTGTTGAAAGCGCGCTTGCGGCCATGTCGCGGTCGGGCAGTTACACCAAAGCCCAGCGGGACCTGATGGGCGAAATGCTTCTAGGCGGTGCTGATCCTGACAACCTTGCGCGCATCTTCGCCGGCAAGAAGCCCAAAGGTGGTGGCCGGGCTTCGCCGTCGCCCGTGCCGTCCACCGGCCTCGGAACCGTTTCATCTGCGCCTCGCAGACCAGAGCAGTCGGGCTTCGGAGGCGGTCGCAAGCTTCCTATGGATGAAGCGTCACGGATGTCTCGTGCTAGAGAGATGGGATTCGATGTCGATACGCCGCTGTATCATGGGACGAACAAGAATATCGAAGAGTTTGCCGTTGGCGCAAATCGCGATGGAGCAAGCGGTTCGCGGGAGGGCCCTCTCGGTGTTTGGCTGACCAACTCGCCAGACACGGCGTCAAGCTTTGCCGATTGGGCTGGTCGCGGTCAGGGCGGCGAGAACGTCATGCCGGTATTCGCTCGCCTCAAAAATCCTCTCGTGGTTGATAGCTACGCAGCAGTCAAAGACGTCATCGACAAATATACCAAATTCGAGCGCCCCGGCTATGAGATTGGTGGGCGTCAGATTAGAATGGTTGGCGACAAACCGGACTATGCTGCAGCACGCAAAGCCATGGAAGCGGAAGGCTACGACGGCATCATCATTCGCAACACGATGACGGACAGCGTTGACGGCAACCCCATCGATCAGGTGCTCGTCTTCGACCCCGCCAACATCCGAGGCAAGTTCGCCAAGTTCGACCCCTCCGAATCCTCAAGCTCCAAGCTCCTTGCTGGAACAGGAGCCAACGCCACCGGCCTAGGCGGTGCAGGCGGTGCAGTTGCGGGCGCAGCCTATGGCGAGTTCGGTCCACTTCAGGACATGGATCGCGACGGAGATACGGACGCAGAAGACCGGCAGGCCATGCGGATGAGCTATGGCTTCGGCGGCCTTGTCGGCGGCGGTCTTGCAGGAGCCGGAGCGAACAGGCTGCTAGGCCCGCGTCGTGGTGTGTCGAAGGCCGGGCCGCAGAAGCCCCCCGCTCAGGCCCCGCAGGCAAAAGCAGCGCCTGCCGTCGATCCAAACGACCCGTTTGGCGACAAGGCATGGCTGGCTCAGAAAAAGATGGGCGCAGGAAAAGCGCCAGTTGTTGAGCCTGTCGATACTTCAACATGGGTGCCGGAAGATTTTCAGGCAGCACGCACGCAGCTTGGCCAGCTTCTCAGGGAGCGCAGAACCGCGCCGCCGGATCAATGGCTGGACTACGACACCGAGATTGCACAGTTGAAGCAGGCGCTGGAGCAGGACGCCGCCAAGCCCAAGCGCTAACGACAAAGCCCCCACCGGTTAGGGCGAGGGCTTCAGTCTAGGCAGGTTATCAGGCGGCTTTTTTCCAGCGCAGTTCGGCCAGTTGCCGGGCCGGGTTCGTGATCGGCGCTTTCTTCAGATCACGGGCGAACGTGTAGAGCGAGAACACGTTGAACACCGAGAGGCCAAAGGAGGCGACCCACAGCGCCCAGTCAGGGGCAAGGTCTTTGCGGGCATCGAGCCAAGCAAGGCCCTGATGGGTCATGCCAGCTTCGATGAGGACCAGTATCGCACCGAGGACAATCGTCATCCCCGCCGTGAAGCTGAACCCCTTCTCCTTGCATTCTGCGAACCGGGTGACACACCCGGACAGGATGAGAGAGACCGAAACCAGGACCGCCGTCAGCATCGCTGCGACGATCCACTCGACCGGATGATCTGCAACGCTGCCGGCAAGGACCGCGTCAGACCAGAACGAGAGGGCGCCAAACCCGATTGCGATCCACATCAGGCAGTTGCTTGCCCAGAGAGCGCGATCTTGCGTAAGATAGTTCATAGCTCAGGTTCCTTCTGAGTTAGGGGCGGGAGACCACGGTTCGCGCCGTGCCCGCCCCGATTGATTGTCAAACATCGCGGAATTGCTTCCGTACTCGCAAGTTAAGCGAGTAATCGCTAAGTCAAACCGAAATTACGTGAAATGCAGGGCTGAAAAGCCAAGTATTTCCGCGTCTCCAAATCACATTTGCGTGATGATCCTAAGTATTAGGGGCTCACCATACCATACATCCCCGTTGTCCCGATAGCCGATCGCCGGCAGCGATATGGCATGGCGCCCCTGCGCCTGCTCAACATGTTCGCCGTCCCGATCCCGGCAGAGACAGGAAAGCCGACACGGCTCGCGCTTATCCCGACGCCGGGACGGGCGCAGCGCGTCGACCTCGGCGCAGAAATCCAGGGCATCTATTGCGAGCCCGGCGTGCGCAACGGTGCGCTGTTCGTCGTTGCTGGCGGCGACCTCTACAGCATCTCGGCTGCATGGGTGGCCACAAATCTCGGGACCATCGGCGGAAGCGGGCAGGCGGCCTTCGCCGGTCTTCGGGACAACCTCTATGTCGCCCGCGCGGCCAAGCCGTGGCGCTATAACGGGTCAGCGCTGACGCAGGTGAGCGATGTCGATGCGCCCGACGCCACCAGCCTGCTTGTGCTGTCTCAGCGTCTTGTCGCTTCTGAGGACGGGGCGGACACCTATTACTGGTCCAACGTGCTCGACGGCACGTCATGGGAAGCTCTGGGCTTTGCCACGGCGGAACAGCGCCCGGACGAAATCAGGCGGATGCTGCGCCTGTCGGGGCAGATCATTGCAGGCGGCGCCAGCTCCATCGAAATCATCCGCGCGACCACATCGACCACGCTCCCTTTCCAGAACATCACGGGCCAGTCGATCGATGAGACGCAAGGTTTCCTGTCCGCGCATTCATGGGCGATCCGCGGCGACAAGCTGTTCCTGATCGGCGGGAACCTGATGCCCTATCTGATGAGCGGCTTTTCGCTCAATCCGCTGCCACGCAACGGCGAGATGGAAGACGACCTTCTGGCGCTCCCTGCTTCCGACCGCCTGCTCGTCACCTGCATGGCCTATCAGTACGGCTCCAACGAGTTCTTCAAGGTCCGCATCCCGAACAAGGCGGCTTACGTTTTCAACACCACAACAGGCTTCTGGCATCGCGAGCAGAGCTGGGAAGAAGACACCTACCCGCCAAAATATCATGCGACCGCTTACGGGTACGAGGTGCAGGCCGACGAAGGCGGGACGGCCCTCTACACGCTGGACAATACTGTTTTCACGGATGCGGGAACCACGGTTGAGCGCATGGCGACGCTGCGGGCGTCCTTTGCGGATTACGAGATAATCGGCTCGCTGTGCGTGGATCTGCAAGCATTCGGCCGGCCAGCCAGCGGGCAAGGCTCCAACCCCACCATCATGGTGGACGTGTCAACCGATGGGCGCAACACGCGCGATGACACGCGCTCGGAACTGACTGTCACGCTGGGAGCGGACGGACGTTACCAGAAGCCTGTCGTCTGGGGCCTTGGCATGGTCCCGCCCGGCGAGGCGACGAACATCACCATCCGCATGACGGACCCGGTCGGCATCACGATCAACGGCGCATGGATCAATGAAGGGCAGCGCTCGTGACCGATAACGTCCCGTTCCTGCAAGTCGGGATGAAGATCATCAACCCGGACGGCACTCCGGTCGAATGGTTCCGCAACGCCTGGAATACGCTTGTCCTGCGCACGGGCGATGAGACGACAGACACGGTCTTTGCGGCGGTGAGCGGCGCGGCGCAGGCGCGGGCAGATGCAGCAGCGGCACAGGCTGCGGCAGACGCTGCGGCTGCTGCGGCGGCGGCGGCAACAAGCGGGGCGGGCGGCTCGTCCAGCTTCTATGCCACCGCCAGCCGATCGGTCTGCTTCGGAACGACCTTGACGAGCGGGGCTGTCACGACCCCGAGCGTCACCGTCACGCCGACGGGCGGCACGGGGCCTTATGTTTATGCGTGGACCTACGATTCCGGTGATGCGGGGTTCACCGCAAACAGCCCTTCGTCGGCTTCGACCACCTTCACCGGAACGGTTGCGGCAGGCGAGGACAAGGTCGCCGTCTGGCGCTGCACTGTCACGGACTCACTTCTGGCGACCTGCTTCGTCACCGTTGGCGTTTCAATCTCAAGCCTGAGCTGAAATCACATGGCAAAGAACCTGTTCGGACTCGTCCACACTTTGCTGGACGATAGCGGAGCCTTGGAGCCTGGCGGAACGATTGAGGTCTATACCGCAGGCACCACAACGCCGCGCACGGTTTATTCAGATCGCGCCCTGACGACGACGGCGGGAACTTCGATTACAGCAGATGCGGCGGGCCGGTTTCCCGAGCGGTGGATAGAAGACAGCGTCATCATAAAACTGGTCTACAAGGACAGCGCTGGCGCGACACTCGCGACCCGAGATTATGCGAACGACGACGCAAGCGACCTGACGGACCCGGTCAACGCCACGGCCTACGGCTTCAAGGTCGGTGGCGGCAATGCGGACGCCACGGCCAACACGACGGCGCTACAGGCGGCGCTTGACGCTAACTACTGGGTTCAGCTTCCCGAGGGCACGGCGTACATCAACACCATCACGCACACGCGGTCCAATCGCGTTTCTGGCGTCGGGCAGTCGGCAACCATCCTTGTGCGGGCCAACAGCACGAACGGACGCATCTTCTATTCGTCCGCGAAGAATGACCTCATCTATGAAGACATGACGCTGGACGCCAACCGGGCGAACAATACCGGCGACGGGGCGCATGGCGGCATCCGTTTTGAGGGCTGCTCGCGCTGGATCTTGCGGCGCATCAAGGCGACGGGCTGGCGTGGGACGTTCTCCGGCTCGCCTGTGGGCTCCGGCTTCTCGTCCGTCAGCGGCGGATCGCGTGGCGTGATCGAGCCCGGATGCTGGTTCGATGACTGTTATGATGGCTACGTGATCAGCGGCCACACAGACGCGCGGGACTTCGGGTCGCGCCTGACCACCTGCACCCGTAACGGCGGGCTTGTCTCCAGCTCATCGCATCGCTTCGAGCATCACGGCGTCGAGGCGACCGGAAACTGCACCACTTACGCCGGCGCAGGTCTCCAGATCATCGATACCAACGATGCCAAGGGATATGGCGGCTATTTCGTCAGCAACACGCTGGGCCACGGGCTCCAGCATAACGGCTCTGATCGTTGCGAGACGCACGGGGGCACGTTCAACTCGAACGGTATTTCTGGTCTCGATTTCTTCGACTCCATCGACTGCAAGGTTTACGGTGGCTATGCCACGCTGAACGCGATCCGGGGCATCGAGATCGACTCGGCGTCCAATGGCTGCGTCGTCACCGGCTTTCAGGCCGCGTCCAATACTGATGTTGATATCTCGATTTTCCGCACAGCCGACGTGCAGCTTATCGGCTGCGAGGGCAATGTGCGCGCGTGGGATGCGGCAGTCATCGCAACGGCGACCGTCTCGGCAGGCGGTACGGGTTACACGGTGGGCGACGTGCTTACGGTGTCGGGCGGGACCAGGGCCACGGCAGCGACGTTCACAGTCGCCACGCTTGGCGGCGGCGGCGCGGTTGCAACTGTCACGGTCTCCAATGGCGGCAATTACTGGACCTTCCCGACCGAGCCGGCGTCGGTGACGGGCGGGACGGGATCGGGCGCAACCTTCACCTTCACGGCGACGGCTGAAGCCTCCAGCACGAACGCGCGGTTCCAGATCATGGGCGGGCATCGCTCCGATACCATCCTGCTCGTGACGGACGCCTGCACCGAGGTCCGTCTTACGAACGTCAAGGCGACCACCATCACGGACCAGAGCAACGAGATCGTTTCGGCCATCGGGTGCGACAACATCGAGACCATCTTCGCGCTGGCAGATGTGGCGAGTTATGCCGATCAGGCCGCAGCCGCGACGGGAATCACAGGTGTCGGAAGGCTGTGGAGGCAGGATTCGACCGGGCTTCTAGGCATCACTCTGACGTAGTAGAATCAGCCCATGCTTGTGATGTACGGCGCTTCAACCGTGTCTGGCTTCCAATCGACACGGGATATCCCCGATAGCTGCCGGGCGCCTCATACGCCTGTGAATGACATAACACTGGTGACGCTGGGGGATTGCGTGGCCGACCTTGGCGTGGATGTGCAGGTCTGCGCACAGCCTGGCCTTTCGTCCTATCAGTTGCTGGAATGGTTCGAGCGTGTTCCGCAATGGCATGGCGAGCCGACAATCCTGTGGGGAACGCGGAACGATTATCCCAACGAATGCCGCAGCCTCCTGCTCAACTATGAGCGCATGATCTCACAACTGACGGGGCCGTGGTGGATCTGCGGAATCCCGCTTCAGGACAGCGACCTTGAACAGCCGGAATGCATGTTCCAGCGCTGCAATGCTGAACTGAAAGCCTTCGCCGGATCGCGCTACATCGACCCGCTTCAGGCACTGGGCGGCGCACCCGTGCTTCCGTGGTACTGGCGTATCGACCGCGTTCATCCGACCTCAGAGGCTAACCGCCTCATCGCACGCTGGCTGATCGCCAACACCATAGGCGCAACGGCTCAAGCCAAAGCCGCCTGATCAAAGAGGAAATCGCAATGCCTGCTTTTGCAGAGGACGGCACGGTGACGTGCCCGTTCCCGGCCGCGTGGCTGGAGTTCTACAACGCCGACAAGGACAAGTGGACGGCGGTGGCCTACAGGACCGAAGAGTGTGGCGGTGGACGCGAGTTCTCACACGGCACGGTCGTCGCGGCTTTGCCGGACGGATCATTCCCGCCCGTCTTCCTGTGGGACAAGATCAATTATCGCGTGGTGGCCAAGGGCGCTGACGGGTCAGTGCTGGCGACGATTGAGCGCGTGGAACCGGGCTCGGAGTTTGTGGCCGAAGGCGCCGCGCCTGAGCCTGAGCCTGTAAGGCCGCAGCCTGTCGCGCCTGACCTGACGGCGGAACTTGCTGCCGAGGTCGAAGCCCTGCGCGCAGAGAATGCCGAGCTGAGGCGCGCAATGGCGGCTGTGGAAGAACCCCCGCCGCTGCTGCCTGAGCCTGACGCGCTGATGGCTGACTATGGCCCCGTAGGCGAGGAGGCCGACATCACGGGCGACATGCTGCTCGATGCCTTCGAGGTGGACCCCACCGAAACGGCTGCCGTGGTCAGGACGCTGTCGGCCACGCGCCTGAAGCATCTGAGCGAACAGTTGAACGTCGAGCGCGCCCGGCTGGATCGGGAGCACCAGGCAACGGGCATCGCCAATCCGAGGTCCGCATCGATCGACCGTCTGCTGGGGCTGCTGACGCGACGCGGGGAAGTCTAACACGTGAGGGGCTGGGCAGGGCATGTCGGAACTATTGATCGCAGAGCACTTGGCGCAGTCGCGCAAGACTGCCGAGCACGAACAAATCAACCGCTTTGGTACGCTTGAGAAACACCTTGCCGTTCTTCAGACGCGCTTTGAAGCGTGGGTGGAGCGCGCGGTTCAGGGTGAAGACCTCAAGGAGCTGAAGCGCGAAATGGAGTCGCAGATGAAAGACACTCTCGGAAGCCTGCAATCCTACGTCGTCACAGCAAACGATCAGCAGGCCAAAGATATTTTAGGTGAAGTGCGCAGCATGTTTGTCGCGCAAAAGAATGAACAAGTCGAAGACCAAAAGGCGTTTCGCCGGCAGATGTTTTTCATCGTCTTCTCGTCGGCGCTTGGCGTGATCTGCACGGTGCTGGGTGCGCTGGCAATCACCGGACTACTCGGGCGCGCGTAGCGCAAGCAGAAAGGGCAGGGCATGGGCCGCTTTTTGGATAAATTCTTAGAGTTCAAGAATGAAGCCGACGCGACACGCAAGTTTGCGCTGTTCGCGGTGGTCATCATCACGCTTGGGCTTGCTTCGCTGTCCGTCACCGGCATCGTCGCAACGGCTCAGTGGACGTGGCTGAGCTTCCTGCCGATCATGGGCATGATCGTTGCTGTGCTCGGTGCGGAACTGCTCGCGACCGTCGCCTTTATCCGCATGCTCACCGCATCGACCACATGGCGGAAGGTGGCGGGCGCGTTCATCTTCGTTGGCCTTGCCGCTGTCGGCGTCCACAATGCGGAGAACGGGGCGAAGGTCGTCTGGCCGGATCGCTTCGCGGAAAGCTCGGCCTCCCTCGCAGCCAAGGCTGCCCTTGCAGGCGAGGAAGCCGGGACGCTGGGCACAGCGCAGCAGGCGGCGATTCAGGGCACCGGCGCAGAGCTGGAACGGGTCAGGACGCAGATAGCGGAACTGAAGACCGAACAGCAGATCATGGCCTCGATGTCCCCGGAGGGCATCTCCAAGGCGCAATCGCTCCTCCTCGCCCAAGGGCTCTATTTCGGAAGCGTGGACGGCATCAGGCGAGACAAGACCGAAAGCGCGATGCGTGCGCGTGGTGAGGCGATCCAGGCCGAGCTTGCGACCCTCAAGGCGCGTGAGGACGGGCTGATGGCAGGGCAGGCGAGCCCCGTGCAGCAGGCGACGACTGATCGCAGGCTGTCAGAGATCGAACTGGCCGACAAAGCCTCACAAGCCTTCTGGGCATGGGTCTGGCTGATCTTCATGCTCTGCACGCTGGAAGCTGCCCGCTCGCTTAGCCTGTGGGCGTTGATTACTGATATCAGCGCAAACGATGCCAAGCGCGACCGGGAGCGCTCGGACGAGCTGGCCGAGCTGCGGCATCAGCAGGAAGTGGCGGCCATGCGTGCGGCGATGGCTACCGTAGCCGCTCCACAACCTGTTGAAAACACACCGCAATTAATCGACCCCCCAATTAGCGATAATCGAACCTCGATTCCGGAACCCGAGCCAGAGCCCGTACAGGAACCCCTGACGCTGGTTGATCCGCCAGAGCCGGAGATGACCCCGCAGCAGCGCAACGCGCGTCAGGGCGGGCTAGCCGCACAGCATGAACGCCGGGCAGCAAAGACTGAGCGCCTGCTTGTGATTGGTCCTGTCTCAACCCTCGATCAAATGAAGGTTGCCGCAGAATGAAAGTCCGTAAACTCGTAGGAATTGACCTCGGAAGTAGTAACAGCAGCGTATCGCACTGGACCCCCAGAGGGCCGGAAGTCATCAACGTGGACGGCTCGCCGCTCCTGCCCAGCGTCGTGACCATCGTCCCGGCTGATGCCGTGGCCAAGGGTGACAGCCAGATATTCGTCGGGTTGGACGGCATAGAAGCCGGCAAGCGCTATCGCGATTTCTGCTTCCGCCTGTTCAAGCGGCAACTGGCCGCTGCATGGCATGAGAACGAAGACACCGGCCACCAGACCGTCGAGGGCCGGGACGAGGAGACGAACGAGCCTAACGGCGAGCTGCACTATCAGGGGCCAGACGGCTACACCTATTCACCGACCATGCTTTGCAGCGCGGTCATCTCAAAGCTGCTTGATGCCGCCACCATCAAGTTCAAAGGGGAGAGGCCAGACGCTGCGGTGATCTGCGTGCCTGCGACCTTCACCCATGACCAGCGCGCGGCCGTCGAAGAAGCCGGAAAGATGGCGGGCTTGAAGTACATCGAGCTGATGGACGAGCCGACCGCTGCGGCTGTCGCTTACGGCTATGATTTCAAAAAGGTGCGCCGCATTGCCGTTCTCGATGTCGGCGGCGGCACAACTGACGTGAGCATCATCCAGACCGGCGCAGGGCTCGTGACGGTATTGGGCACGGGCGGGTCCAGCATCACGGGCGGGTCTGACGTTGACGCCATGCTGGGCCGCTACATCGTCGGGGAGTGGGCCAAGTCCCACGAGGGCGTTGACCTCGCTGTGGACGATACGGCGATGACGCTGGTGCTTCAGGAATCGGAGGAGACGAAAAAGCGTCTTTCCCGGAAGCAGAAGACCGAGTTTCGGATCAAGGATTTCGATCGCACGCCGGGCGGGGAAGTCCTGCACATGGACCATGTGGTCGACCGTCCATTGCTGGAGCATCTCTCCAAGGAAATCCTCGCCCGAATGCGTCAGGCCTGCACCATCGCGATAGCCGAGGCGCAGCGCAAAGACCCCAAGTTCAGCGTGCGGGACCTCAATGACGTGGTGCTCGTCGGCGGCGGCACCCGGATGCCAGCCGTGCAAGCCCTTGCCGCGCAGGTCTTCGGGCAGGAGGCGAAAACAGACATTGACCCGGAGATTGCCGTTGTCCTTGGCGCCGCCATCAAGGCGGCAGTCATCGAGGGCCGGAAGTCTGACCTGACCGTGCAGGACATCATCAGCTATTCGGTCGCCATCGAGGTCTATGACAAGGTGGAGGGCGTTGCCTCCGTCGTCATCCCCAAAGGCACGCCATATCCGAGCGAGAAGGAAGCGGCGTTTGTCCTGACGAACCGCGAGCCCGGCCAGACGGTCCTGCCCGTCCGCATCGTCACCGGAGACGAAAGCCGAGCGGCGCTGTGTGACCTGCTGCACGCAATCGATGTGCCGCTTGAGCCGGGCGAGCCGCGTAGCGCGCGCGTGCCGTTCACGGTGGGGCTTAGCGACAGGGGCACTCCTTACGGGCGTGTTGGCGAAGTAGAGTGGGGCGAGGCGTGAACGATCATCTGTATGTCAACAATCACGGACTGCGGCTGATAACGCAGTTCGAGGGCGAACCGCGTCTCAAGGCCCGTCTGTGCGAAGGCGGCGCATGGGAGATGTCCTACGGGGTCACCTTCTATCCCGATGGCTCGCCGGTCAAAGAAGGCGATAGCTGCACCTATGACGAAGCGCTGGGCATGTTCCGCCATGCGCTTACCGTGTTCGAGGACCACGTCAAAAGGCTCGTGACGGTCCCGCTCAACTCGAACCAGTTCAGCGCACTCGTCAGCCTCTGCTACAATATCGGCCCCGACAATCTTGAGCGGTCGAGCGTGCTGCGCCACGTGAATGCGCGCCGCTTCGATGACGCCGCCGACGCGTTCGGGATGTGGCTTTATGCGACCCTCGGACAGCACAAGCAGGCGCTGCGGGGCTTGCTTCGCAGGCGCTATGCCGAAGCCGTCGTCTTCATGGGCTATGATTTCGAGGTCGCCTGCTCTGACGATGCCGTGGCTTTGGTCCGCGAGCGACCGCCCGGCGACATCGGGACCGACAAGGTGCTGTTCAAGACCCCGTTCCGCGACGTGCTCGTGGTGGCCCAGCGCTTTCCGCTCCCCGCCGATGACGAGCTTGTCCTCACTACTCCCGCTTCGCCGCGTGCCGCGGTTGAGGCGGCCCAGCGGCAGCAGCCTGACCCTGCCCGGTCCCCCGCCGCTGCCGCTGGCGCTGCCTCCCCCACTATTACCAAAACCGTCGCTGCGTCTCCGGCGACGGCCCCGGCGGCGAAGGCGGGCGTCCCTCCGTCTTCGCCGCCACCAGTTCCGGCTGTCATCACGCAGCCAGTCGGCACAAAGCCCAAGAGCCCGAACACGGTCGCGCCGGCCGAGGTGCCATATCGCATCGACCCGCAAGCCGGATTAAAGCCGCTGGAGGAGAGCGACCGCGCCAAAGGGTACTGGTATCAGCAGGCCGGGATCGGGATGATCCGCCTCGGCTCGCTGGGCGTCTTCGGGACAACTGTGCAGGGCGGGGCGCAGGTGCTGCAAGGCGATCCGGTTCTCAGCAATCTTGTGCTCACGGGCGTCGTGGTCGGCGGCATCGCTGTCACCGGCTACCTCGTGAAAGTCTACGGCGACTGGCGACGCAAGCGGGGCGAGAAGGCTGCGACGCAGGGGCTATATTGATGTGGCTCTATCCCGTCTTCGATTTCGTCGCGCGCAATCGCTGGCTGCAAGTCCTGCTGATCGGCGTGCTGATCCTCATCACCTTCGGCTTCTACCTCGCCTGGCGTGACGGGAACGTGCGCAAGCGGGTGAAGCTGGAACAGGACGTTGAGACACAGAAAGAGCGTGAACGCGTACTCGCAACAGCACAAGAGGAAGTGGACAATGTCAACGAAGCAAAGGACGCGGCCCTTGCTGCTCCTGACAGCCTGCCTGAGTTCAGTTCTGCTGATGAGCTGCGAGACGAAGCCCCAGCCATCGCCAAAGTCATTCTCCGTGATCGTGACCGAGACGGCAAGTGACGTGAAAGCGGCGGCCTGCATTGCGCTCAAGCCTGACGTTCTGACGGCGGCAGAGGAAGCCAATATCGGCTTGCTGAACTACGCCGCGCGTGAGGCTGCGTCGTGGCGTGCGTTCGGTTGCTCTAGTTGAAATTTAAATTGCGCGTCCAGCGCGGGTTCTCCGGTGCGCTCCAGGGATGTGCGCCCACCTGCGCCCCGTGCGAAGCTGCTTCACATAATCTCTCGTCAGGCCAAACTGACTGGCTATTTCGGAAGCGGACGCGGCGGACGCACGAATTTCCAAGACGTCTGCCGTTGTCAGTTTTGCAAGGTGGGACTTTTCGCCCCGCATATCACGGCCATGCATCGCTTTCTCAATTTCGTTTTGTGATTGCGTGCCCCAATGCAGATGTCGTGGGTTTACGCATGCGCGAACACCACAAAGGTGACATGCTTGATGGCCTGCTGGAGGCTTTCCGTGTGCCGCCTCGCATGCGTATCGATGGGTCGAAACGCGCTTACCGTTGACAGTAACAGACCCGTATCCGTGATCCCCTTTGGCATATGGCCAAAGAATGCACTCTTCCGTGTTCTCCGCAATCGCCTGATTTAAAAATCGTAGCCCAGCCCCGCGGGGCGTCTGAATCGTTGCAATAGTTCCGCGCCTTCGTGCGCTTTCATAGTGGTTTAAACAGAGGTTGCGGCAGTTTACAGCCTTGCCACACCCATCAACTGAACATATCCGCTGAGTACCCATGACGCCTCTCATCAGGCTTTGTGGTCAGGCGGAGGCGAGCGCTCCAACGCTCCCTTCGCCGCTCCGGATTCTAAGGGTCCGCTACAGGACATCAACTAAGAAAATGGAGAACTACGCTTATGGCTACTCAAGTAACCGTGCCTGATTTCGACACCGTTCTGGACGTGATCGGCGTTGTCGTCGTCGTCTATCTCGGCTGGATCTTCGGCGGTGGCCCGCCCATCCCGTTTTTCGCTGAGTTCGTCCCGTTCATCACCGCGACGGCAGCCGGCATCATCGGCTGGCGCTATTTCCGCCGGAACAATAAGGCGGCCTAGCCCATGTCCCGTGCGGCGCTCTCAGCTATCGCTCTGGGCGCCGCCGGGGCTGTTGGGCTCGGTATCTGGCTGCTTGGCTACGTGTGGGATTGCCATGCACGCTGGGCTGACAGCGGCCTGCGTGTGACCTACCGGGATGGGCAATGTCTCGTGGAAGCTGGCGGGCAGTACTACCCTGAACGGGTGATCCGTATCCACGTCAGGGAGCCGGGTTAGGCTTCACCGTAGGCCGCGCCGCACAGAACCAGTCGGCTTCTGCGGCGCGGATTGGCTCAGTGCCAATAGGGCAATCGTATTTTGCCGCTTCCTGTTGCTGGCGATCAGGGCCTGTAACCGCCAAAAACATCACCAAGAGTATCGCGGCAATTGTCCCTCCGCCAAACAGC
>Ga0315906_10001332_pt1 | contig 36818 bp, 18 predicted proteins | sample LakEriMetagenome_4_FD_203526 | JGI IMG/M metagenome (GOLD analysis project Ga0315906, IMG submission 203526) | Freshwater fungal communities from buoy surface, Lake Erie, Ohio, United States - Buoy 2 MA122 | ecosystem: Environmental > Aquatic > Freshwater > Lake > Lake biofilm | place: USA... | reverse complement strand
AATACGACCGTTACATGAAAGGTCAGGCGACACTGACACCACAAGAACAGAATGGTCTGATTGTATTTCGTGCCGCGGCGAAAGGAGATTGTACGCATTGTCATACACTGGGCGGAACGTTCACTGATTTTGGTTACCGAAATACAGGGCTGGACTCTATAGCCGTTGATAGCGGTCGCGCCCGTATCACGTTAAACCCCCTGGACCTGGGACGATTTAAAACACCCACCTTACGAAATATCGCTGTAACAGCTCCGTATATGCACGACGGGCGATTCTTTACATTACAAGAAGTGTTGGATCATTATAACACAGGCTTTCATTTTCCGGTGAATTTGGATCCTAATTTGCGAGCAGCAGTAAAAGGTCGCATGACTGCGCAGGAAATGACAGATTTGATCGCTTTTCTTCAGACGTTGACCGACACTGACTTCCTTACCAACCCTGCATACGGCCGGCCATAATTCCGGCTTACTGTACGCTTCTGCCATCGTAAACATTTACGATCTTTTGCTATCTTTCGAATGTAAATTCAGCATTCTTATCCTACTATCATGAAGAAGCTACTGTTTGTCCTCGGACTGTTTGTGATTAGTTTCACCGAATCAAAAGCCACCTGTCAGGCGGGTTACAATCAAGTCATCATACAGATTATACCAGATAGTTGGCCGGCTGAAATTTCCTGGGATATGTACACTTCCGGAGGAACACTGCTTGCAAACGGCGGCTCTGTCGGGGATACGGTTTGTGTCGCCGTTGACAGTTGTATAGTTTTCACTATTTACGACAGCTACGGTGATGGCATATTCTCACCCGGCGGATATTGGCTATATCTTAACGGCTCTCCGATAGCATCAGGTGGCAACTACGGCAGTTCGGATGTACAAGCCATTGCATGTCCTGCGGGCATGTATTGCAACGAACCGCTGCCATTAACTTACGGCGACCGCTGGACATCCTTTGACGACACATGGTATACCTTTACGCCTGACTCGAACGGAATCTACGTATTGAGTACATGTGATAGCAACACGTGCAACACACAAGTTTGGGTTTACACGGCCTGCCCTCCGCTGCCCTATACAGATGGCCCGATGGGTAGTTTTGTATACAATGATGACAATTGCGGACTGCAAGCTAGTTCCAGCTTTATGCTGGTTGCGGGTACTGATTACCTCATTCGAATCGGTGACAAGAATAATGATTGTGCGGATTCCATTCATTTCAATTTCTCTTACTCCGGACCGGTAACAGGTTGTATGGATCCGGCTTCCTGCACCTTCAATCCACTGGCCACTGTTTCCGATTCCACCGCATGTGCATACTACCCTAACCCTCTTTGTCAGGGTCCTGATCTTCGGTTCGACTCACTGTCTTTCCTTAATAGTTTACAATTGCAAAGTTTCAATGCCGGAAATTGTGATGTAGCGGAAGGTTGTGTGACTGGCTATGGTCAGCGGTACGTTATTGCATTCACATCCAAAATCGATAACGTAGGAACGTTGGATTATTATATCGGAACACCTTCGTCGCAGCCAGGAATGTTCAATACCAACAACTGCCACGGACATGCGCATTATGAGGGCTATGGTGACTACCGCTTATACGACACCACCGGATTTATCGTTCCTGCCGGACATAAGAACGGGTATTGCGTCATGGATTTGTGTGGTTTCGGGCAATACACCTGTGGTAACATGGGCATCTCTGCCGGCTGCTACGATGTTTACGGCATTGGAACACAATGTCAATGGGTCGACATCACTGATGTTCCTGATGGCGATTACCGTTTGGCTATATTGATTAACGCACAACATTTGCCGGATGCGTTAGGCCGTTACGAGACCAATCATTTAAATAACGCACTACAAATCTGTATCCGTATCACAAGAAATTCTTCGGGCATCCCTTCGTACGTCGTTCTACCCAACTGCACACCATTCGTAGACTGTAATGGAACACCCGGCGGCGTAGCAGAATACGATTGTAATGGCGTGTGTGGTGGTTCTTCCGTTTACGGTGATCTTAATGCAGATGCTGTTCTTAACCAAAGTGATATCAACACTTATATGGATCAGGTTCAATCGGTTTTTGCCGCCACACCATGTAACGATTTGAATGCCGACGGCCAACTCAACATTTTTGATGTTGCACAAACCAACTGGTGCGTTTACGGTAACCCTTCTATACAAGGCGGTTCCCACAACCACTGTCGATTCCCACGGAATATCATCAGCAACCTGGACATCACCGAATTGAGCATCTACGACTGGGATCAGACCAACAACTATATCGATATCGCACTCAAAAATCCCCGCACCGGAGTCAAGGGATTTCAATTTGCAATAAGCGGTATTGCCATCTCTTCGTATGTCAGCCTAGTGAATCCCGGAGTATTTCCGGTTGACCTACGTGTCATCCCTTCTCTAAATCAGATACTGGCCTTTGGACAAAATGACTCCACCATTCCGCGTTCAACTGTTGCACAACCTATTGTACGTATTTACTATTCGGCTATCACTGACACAGCGATATGTATCAGTTCAGTGCAGGGCGTCATGAACGAACGCGGCGAAGGAACCATTACGATATTGAACGACAATTGCCGATCGGTAATTACGACGTCTATTGCTTCCCAAAACAATACAGCAGAACTGATCGTGATGCCAAATCCGGCGAATCATACGGCCTACCTGCACATTAAAAACGGCATTAATGGGTTGAGCAGTGTTTCCTTATCGGACGTTTCCGGAAAACAGTATACCGTTTCGGCTCAACCCTTCCGTAACGACTGGTACTTACTGGATTTGCAGTCGCTGCCGTCCGGAATTTACATCATTCGCGTACTCAACAACGGGATCTATGGAGCTGTACGGATGGTGAAGCTCTGAACTCATCCCTTCGCAGCATTCCGCTCGCCGAAAAGCCCGAACAACACCAACGCAAAGGCTGCGCCTGTTGTGTCACACAACATATCTTTCTGGGCATCCCAGACATCGCCTTGACTACCGAGATAGTTCGCGCCTGCTTCCGGGTCGCTGGTGCTCGCGTACGCCCATTCTATCCATTCATAGGCAACTGCTGCAGTTGCAATAACGAATAACGGATACGTATACTGTAAAAAACGAGATGCTGTCAATTTTTTACGCGTCAACCATTCTGCAATGGGATAGGCATAAAAACCAACGGTGACGTGTGCAAAGCGATCATAATTATTTCGGTCAAAACCAAACAATTTCGTTACCCAATCAAAGGGTACTTTTTCAAACGTGAAGTGGCCGCCAATAGTATGCATGTATAACAGTACACTCATCAGCACATACGACAGGTTGGAAAAACGAATTTTTCGCCAATACAAAATCACCATACCCGCGAGCAGCACCCACACCGTAAGGTTCTCTGCCCACCAGGTAGGTCGATCCAAAGGATTGACAGCGAGAACGACAAAAAGGACAAGATAGATCGTCAATAACAGTAAAGGAAGTTTAGTGGTAGTGTTCATATTTCAACTTTAGTTGCCGCCAACCTACAGTAAAACGTGGTTAACCACCTTGACTTTTGTCAGTTATGCCATTCCGCAGTAAAAAAACCGCTTAAATTGGTATTATTACGGCTTTTCGGTATATTTAAACGAGCTATTCAGGCCATGGCCCGGATTTACCAACTGCTCTGCGAAAAGCATGTATCATTTTCTGAACCATACTTTCCGATATTTCTTTTTGGGACTGTGTTTTATGATGGTCGCTTCCGTCGTAAAGGCGGCTCCGGTAGCCTCTTTTACGGTAAGCAACACGGTGGTTTGCATTGGCCAATCAATAACAATCACTTCTACAGCCACCGGTAGTATAACCAGTTATACCTGGAACTTCGGTTCTGGCGCCGTCCCCCTTTCTGCAACAACTCTCGGTCCGCACTCCATCAGCTACTCAACACCCGGACTGAAAACTATCTCGTTGACGGTCACCGGACCGGACGGCACCTCCACCGAAACACAAACCGACATTATTCAGGTGAATGCAGTTCCCGCGACACCGGCAATAATAACCGGTCCCGAAAGCGTATGCAGCGGCGCAACGGCTGTATCGTATTCGGTGCAGCCGGTTACTTATGCCAGCAACTATACATGGAGTATTCCTGCAGGAACTACAATAACAACAGGAGCAGGTTCCAACCAACTTCAACTGGCCTTTGGAAGTACCGGTGGAACTATCTGCGTTGCTGCTTCCAACACTTGCGGAACAAGTAGTAACAGTTGTAAAGCAGTCACAGTTGGCAAGGAAAGAATAAAACTGGTTAGTTATAACCTGCTGAATTATCCGGACCTGAGTAATGTAACCGCCGACACCACACAACGAAATCCTTATTTCCGAACCATCATCACCGCTTTGGAACCCGATATACTCGTGACACAAGAGACTCAATCACAAGCCGGCGTCAATGGCTTTCTGAGTAATGTCATGAATAAAACCTCTGGCAACTACAGTGCTGGCACTTTTATCGACGGCTTTGACACCGACAACGCCCTATTTTACAAAAACACCAAATTCGCTTTTATCAGCAATACGCGTATCCGCACTACGCTTCGTGATATAAACGAATTCAAACTTGTTCATTTATTATCTGGTGATACGCTGCGTATTTATTCTGTTCACCTGAAGGCGAGCAACACTAGTGCAGATGAAGCGCAACGTGCCCAGGAAGTAGACACCCTCCGTAAATACACTAATCAATTATCTCCGGGGAGCAACTTCATTGTCTGTGGAGATTTCAATATTTACCGATCCAGCGAGTCCGCTTATCAAAAACTCCTGCAGGTTACTGCCGGCTCTGAGGGTCATGTTATCGATCCTACACCTATTTCCGGAACCTGGAACTCAAGTACGTACGCTGTTCATCATACACAATCTCCGCGTGTGCGAGCTTTCGGCGGCGGCTCCACTGGAGGACTTAATGACCGTTTCGACCTTGTGCTCTACTCCACTGCCATTAGTCAATCGGGAGGAATCACCTTTGTGAATGGCTCCACGGTTCCTTTTGGAAACGACGGTAATCACTATAATGATTCTATCAACCAACCTCCTAACACTGCCGTTTCCCAAACCATCGCTGACGCCTTACACTACGCAGCCGACCATCTGCCGGTAAGTATTCTACTGGATTTTGAAAACACGTCATGTCCATTTGCTGATGTCGGCGCAACAGCCGTCACCGATCCTGCTAACTATACATGTGCTACTACTTCACAGTCTGCTGCTGTAAAAATTAAAAACTACGGGGCAAACACACTGAACTTCGGCTACAATAATCTTAGTATAGGTTTAAAAGTCACTTCTCCGTCCGGAGCGACTCAAACCATCTATCAGATCGTAACGTCCGGGACGCTTGCAGCAGGACAGGAAATGACGGTACCATTTACGTCCGCTGTATCGATTACTACTTCCGGGACCTACCAACTAAAAGCATTCACTACGTTACCCGGTGACACGATTGCCAATAACGACTCCACTTTGAATTTTCCAATCACTGTTTATCCGAATGCAGACGCCTCCATCAGCTTATCAGGACCTACCACTTTTTGCACCGGAGGTAGTGTCACCTTAAATGCTGTAGTCGCAACTAACACTACTTATCAATGGCAAAAAAATACCGCTGATATTTCCGGCGAGACTACTCCCGTCTTCATCGCTAACAGCTCGGGCAGCTATCGACTGGTACTACAAAAATCAAATACCATCACAACAAACAACCCGGCTGCCACCTTTATCAATAACAGCTCCTTAGGCATACCAAACAATAGTTGCACCGGTGCTTCGAGCACCATAAATGTTTCCGGCTATACCGGCACCGTTACTTCAGCCGATATTAGTATAAAAATAAATATCACGCATACAGCTGTAGGTGATTTAGCTATTTTCCTAGAAGCCCCGAATGGTGAACGATTGGGACTGAGCAATCGTACAGGAAATACGGGAAATACCGGCGATAATTTTACCAACACTATCTTTAGTGACAATGGCAGCACCTCGATACCTACTACAGGAGCACCCTATTCCGGCACCTTCAAACCATGGCCATCCACATTCAGCTCCTGTTTATCTTCCACAGTAACCACTTTTGCCGCTTTCGGAAATGGCGCTATTCAGCCAAATGGAAATTGGAAATTATTGGTTTTCGATCGGGCGAATAGCAATTCAGGAACGCTGCAAAATTGGCAGATTAGCTTTCCTGCCTACACATCTACTAACTCCCTCGTTTGCCAACCTCTCCTATCATCATCCATTCAGGTGACTGCTGTACCCCCACCGTCCATCACCCTGTCACCGTCTTCCGGATCAATTTGCAGTGGCGGAAGCGTGTCACTTACCGCTTCCGGCGCTGTCACCTATTCATGGAGCCCAGCCGACGGACTGAGTGCTGCAACCGGAGCAACAGTCATTGCGTCGCCCGCAATTGCCACCGTGTATACTGTTACCGGAACTGACGCAAATGGCTGTATCGGTACTACATCCGTAAGTGTTTCGCTAAATACTCCTCCCACTGTTTCATTGGCACCGTTCAGCGCTGTCTGCCTTAACGCCACGCCATTTTTACTCACCGGAGGAGCACCTACTGGCGGAACCTATTCAGGCGCAGGAGTAAGTAATGGTATATTTAATCCAGCTACAGCAGGTACCGGCACACATACTATTTCCTACAACTATACGGCTGTAAATGGTTGTACCGGAATTGCAACAACGACCATTACCGTTCGCGCATTGCCTGTAGCAACGACATCTCCGACAGGAACAACAGCAATCTGTCAAGGAAGCACATTGTCGATTAATACCAATCCAGGATATACTTATTTATGGTCAACAGGAGCAACCACGCAAAGCATTGCCGTTACCGCTGCAGGATCTTACAGTGTAACCTTGACCGATAACTCCGGGTGTTCTTCCGCTTCATCCGCAGTAATCGTTAGTCTTAGCACTTTTCAAGTCAGTGGCGTTGCTCTGAACGAATCAATGGGTTCGGTAAGTACGACTACCAGTATCGCCGCACATGAAAGTGCAAATGGATTTGACAACGACCAACAGACGATGAGCGGAAGTGCCGATGTCAGGGCAACGACCGTATCTACCGGATACAGCGGTGCTTCCGGCGGCGCGAATGTGTTTTTTACCACGATTGCAGGAAGAAATTTCACGATAGCTGGCATTAACACTTCAGGACTCAACAACCTGCAACTCTCTTTCGGTATTTACAAAAACACGAACGCAGCAACCGGGAGCGACATTTCCGTGCAAGTTAGCACAGATGGTACTGCATATACACCATTGAGTTTTGCAGCACTTCCTTCCGGCACCGGTACTGCGATATGGCACTTGCGGTCCATCACTTCGGGAATCCCCAACTCCTCTACCCTTTTTCTGCAATTCGTACAGAGTTCAACTGTTACACAATACCGCATCGACGATATAAAAATTACTTATTCCATTACTTCACCATCGATCAGCAGTTCAGGCAATACTTCATTTTGTCAGGGAGGCAGCATAACACTGACAGCCAGTCCGTCCGCCGCTTATACATGGGATGACGGTGCAACTACACAAAGTATATTAGTCACCAATAGCGGCAACCGTTTCTGTACAGTTACCGGAAGTAACGGATGTGTGGCAACCACGGCTCCGGTCGCAGTAACCGTCAACCCAAGCATCTTCTCTGTTTCTGGAGGAGGAACCACTTGCGCCGGTGACAGTGGCGTTACCGTTAGTCTTGACAACAGTGAAGCCGGCGTAGAATATCAGCTCCAGCGAAACGGCAACACTACCGGCAATACGCTTTCAGGAACAGGAAGCGCACTGAATTTCGGCACTCAATCCATGGCAGGCAACTATTCCGTACTCGCATCACACAACGCCAGCGGATGTACAGCATCGATGAACGGATCCGCTATTGTACAGGTAAATCCCCTGCCAATTGCTTACACGCTTACCGGCGGCGGAAACTATTGTCACGGAACTGCAGGCCCGCTGATTAGCTTGAACAGCTCTCAATCCGGTGTTATCTATAAATTATATAAAATCGGAAATACGAATGTGGTGACTACGCTGTTCGGAACCGGAACCACTCTTTCCTTCGGCAATCAATCCGATACCGGCACCTACTACGTCACAGCAACAGTTACCGCTACGGGCTGCAGCTCTCTGATGACTGGCACCGTATCCGTAAGTGAACAACCCTCTCCCACTATTTTCCAGATAACAGGAGGTGGTGGTATTTGCAGTGGTGGTGCCGGAGCTCCGATAGGACTCTCCGGTTCTCAAGCCGGAATTCAGTATTCTCTATATCGTGCCGGAGGCAATCTAGTAAACACACTAAACGGAACCGGAAGCGCACTTGATTTCGGCGTACAACAGCAGACGGGCGGTTATACCGTTATTGCCACGTTAAGCACTACCGGTTGTACGGCTTCCATGTCAGGAACTGTTTTTGTACAGCAACTTTCCTCTCCTTTACTGTATACCGTAACCGGCGGTGGCAACCTTTGCGAATTATCCACCGAAGGTCTTCCAATAGGTATCAGCGGCTCCGATGCCAATGTATCCTATCAACTCTTACTAAATGGAACGGCAGTTGGCGGAAGCTCCGTCACAGGAACAGGTACAAGTTTTAATTTCGGCAACTTCTTTACACCAGGCATTTACCAAGTCACAGCAACCAAGTTGAGTACAGGCTGTACGCTCTCCATGAATGGCACTGTTTCGCTGCAGGTGCTTCCGGCAACTCGCTGGTTTCAGGATGGCGACCAAGATGGATTTGGAGATCCGAGTGCTGTAATTACGGCTTGCGACCAACCAACAGGATTCATCGCAGACAGCAGCGACTGTAATGATGTCGTTTCGGCCAGCAATCCGGGGAACGTAGAAATTTGCGGTAACGGCATCGACGACAATTGCAACGGACAAACTGACGAAGGGTGTCCAACAACGATGAGTCTTAAAATTTTTATTGAAGGGTTCTATCGAAACAACGGCCGACTAGCACCTGTTATTGATCCCGCAAACGACACTCTGAACTGCGATACCATTACCGTTTCATTAGCCACTTCACTTACTCCATTCTCCTCTATCTTAAGTCAGCAAGTTCTCTTGAACACACTCGGAGAAACAACAATCAACATTCCTAACCCTCTGATTGGTGGAACATACTTTGTATTCGTGCGCCACCGAAACAGCCTGGAAACCTGGAGCGCCGCTCCCGTATCCATCTCCCTGATCAACAACAGTTATGATTTTACCAGTACAGCTACTTCCGCCTATGGCAATCAATTAAAAGCTACTGGCGATGGAAAGTTTTCGCTCTTTAGCGGCGATGTCAATCAGGATGGTAGTATTGATTTGCAAGACCTTTTGCTTATTGAATCAGGCACGTCTGTTTTCATCAGCGGTTACGAAGCCACAGATCTTAACGGCGACGGATTGACGGAAAGTATTGACGGTAGCATCATCGAGAACAATAGCCTTTCCGGCATCATGCTTCAACGACCGTAACTTCCGGTTATTCCGGCACCGTTTCCAGCGCAACTTCTACCATGTTTCGAAGTCCAACTTGCCGCTCTTCGGCGGTCATCTCTTCGCCGGTACGGATATGATCGCTGATGGTCAAAATCGCCAATGCGTTGGCTCCATATTCGGCGGCGACGCCATACAACCCGGCTGCCTCCATCTCAATACAGAGCACTCCCATTTTTTCCATCTGATCCACCAAGGATGAAACCGGATGATAAAAATAATCGGAGGAAAAACAATTGCCGGTAAGTGCACGTAATTTTTTTGCCATGGCAGCATCAACGGCGCGACGTGCCAACGTGAAATCCGCACACGGCGAAAAATCATACCCCAATAAGCGGGAACGGTTTACAGAAGAGTCGGTACTGGCTGACAAGGCAATGACTAAGTCTTTTATTTTCGTCCCCTTCAGTCCACCGGCGGTGCCAATACGGATAATATTTTTTACACCGTACTCCGTGATCAACTCTTTCGCATACAGCATACATGAAGGAATCCCCATACCGGAACCCATAACAGACACACGCTTACCGTTATAGGTTCCCGTAAATCCCAACATATTACGTATGTCGTTCACTTGCACCACCTCCTGAAGAAAATTTTCTGCAATAAACTTGGCACGCAAAGGATCACCGGGAAAAAGAACAGTGTCAGCAAACGAACCGGCAGGCGCATTGATATGGATAGTGGGCATGGTTTTTACTTTTGGCAGATTTTATCAATATTAGTCAATATTGAGGGGTGGCCAAAATTGATCAGCGTATTCTGTCTGGTCCATCTGCCATATAGTTGTTCCTAGTACCTGATTTTCAGCGGTTTTTTACCAAAAACAGCATTTTTTAACTTGAAATTTGATTGGGAGTTAAAAAAGTAGTATTTTTGTACTCGCTTTTGAGGTAATTCCTTAACAGCAACAGGCGGAAGTAGCTCATTTGGTAGAGCACGACCTTGCCAAGGTCGGGGTGGCCGGTTCGAGCCCGGTCTTCCGCTCCACAGTGAAAATCCCTCGTACCAGCGGGGGATTTTCTTTTACTGCCCGGATGGTGGAACTGGTAGACACGAGGGACTTAAAATCCCTTGGCCATTGCGGCCGTGCAGGTTCGATTCCTGTTCCGGGTACTTCTTAAACTTTGCATGAACCGGCGAAATACTGTCCGGTATTTGGCTGATTACGTTACTTTCCACCAATCACCTTCTTGATTTCGTGCAGCATATTCAGCGCTTGTACAGGCGTTAGATTATCAATGTCTGCACGCTGAATCTGCTCCCGCACTTGCTCTAAAACAGGATCGTCCAGCTGAAAAAAGCTAAGCTGTAAATCACTTTCTGATTTCGATTTGTTTTGAGCGCCTGAAGTAGTTACTGTTGAAGCGGAAGATCCCGCTGTTGCCCTGCTCGACTCCAGCTGTTTTAAAATCTCACCGGCCCGCTGAACGACCTTGGCGGGTATACCCGCCATCTTAGCCACATGAATACCAAAGCTGTGCTCACTTCCACCGGGAACCAATTTTCGGAGAAACAACACATTGGTGCCGGTTTCCTTAACGGCTACGTGATAATTTCGAATACGCGTAAGCGTCGCTGCCATTTCGTTCAACTCGTGATAGTGCGTAGCAAACAAAGTCTTTGCACGTACCGATGCGTGATCGTGAATAAACTCTGCGATGGACCACGCGATACTTATCCCATCGTAGGTAGCAGTGCCCCGACCGATTTCATCCAGTAACACCAAACTTCTATCCGACAAATTATGTAAAATGCTTGCCGTTTCATTCATCTCGACCATGAATGTAGATTCACCGGAGGTGATGTTATCCGAAGCACCAACACGTGTGAAAATCTTATCGACGATTCCGATTTCCGCTGAAGCTGCAGGAACAAAACTTCCGATTTGTGCCATCAACGTTATAAGGGCAGTCTGTCGCAGTAAGGCCGATTTACCCGACATGTTCGGTCCGGTAATCATGAGAATTTGCTGTGAATCCGGATCGAGGTAAATATCGTTGGCGATGAATTTTTCGCCGGGAGGCAATTGTCTTTCGATGACAGGATGACGGCCGTCTTTGATCGACAACACTTTGCTATCGTTGATATGTGGACGCACATAACCGTTCTTATCGGCAATGACAGCAAATGACTGTAAGACATCCAGGCGAGCAAGAAGTGCTGCATTCAATTGTACCGGCTGTATGTATGCCAATAACGAATTCACTAATTCAGCATACAACCGCTCTTCGATGACTACTATCTTTTCCTCCGCACCCAGAATCTTTTCCTCGTACTCTTTAAGCTCGGCTGTGATATACCGCTCTGCATTGGTCAACGTCTGCTTACGTGTCCATTCCGCAGGAACCTTATCCTTATGCGTATGCGTAACTTCAATATAATAACCGAACACGTTATTAAAACCAACCTTGAGCGAGGATATACCGGTACGCTCCGCTTCGCGCTGCTGTATCTGCAACAGTACATCCTTGCCATGAAAAGCAATGGCACGCAAATCATCCAGATCACTGTTCACTCCGGCACGAATTACACCACCTTTGTTGATCATTACCGGCGCCTCCGGATCCAGCTCCCGATCGATACGTTCCTGCATAAGCTGGCACGAATTCAGCTGATCACCAATGGTGCGTAAAGTGGGATTGTCGGTGGTCAACAATTGTTCGCGGATCTTCCCGGTCAACTCCAACGACCGCCGCAATTGCAACACATCACGCGGTGTAACTTTTGCGAGCGCCACTTTAGAAATCAATCGCTCCAGGTCACCCACCAATTTGAGCTCTTCCGAAACTTCGGCAAGAAACTGATTACTGGCAAGAAAATAACTGACAGCTTCCAGTCGCTCCTCAATTGCCTGTTTGTCTTTCAACGGGAGCATGAGCCAGCGTTTCAGCAAACGTGCACCCATAGGAGTGACTGTCTGATCAATCACATCGATGAGTGTTACCGCATTATCGTTGGAGGAACCCACCAACTCCAGGTTTCGAATGGTGAATTTATCCAACCATACATAGCGATCCTCTTCCAATCGTGCTATAGAAGTGATGTGCTTTAGATGATCCTGTCGGGTATCGGAGACGTAATGCAATGCCGCACCGGCTGCAACGATGGCCGCCCCCATCTCATCAATACCAAAACCCTTTAACGAACGCGTACCAAAATGCTTCAACAAAAGCTCATTGGCATAGTCGTACTGAAAGACCCATTCATCCACTGCATAATGGTAGAAACGATTACCAATGCGCTCCTGAAACTCCTTCTTGAAGGCGCGCGAAAAAATAACTTCCGTAGGCTGGAAATTTTGTAACAGCTTATCGACATACTCTCCAGTTCCCTGGGCAGCGAAATATTCACCGGTAGACAAATCCAAAAATGCAACGCCGGTGATTTTCCCGTCGGGATGTACTGCCGCCAGGAAATTATTCTTCTTATGTTCAAGAATTTTATCGTTGTACGAAACGCCGGGGGTGATAAATTCTGTGACTCCCCGCTTAACGATGGTCTTGGTGAGTTTCGGATCTTCCAGCTGATCACAGATCGCCACCCGCATACCGGCGCGAACCAGCTTAGGTAGATAAGTATCCAACGCGTGATGCGGAAAACCGGCCAGTTCAATAAAAGCTGCAGCCCCGTTGGCGCGACGAGTCAATACAATGCCGAGTATCGACGAGGTACGCACCGCATCTTCCCCGAAGGTTTCGTAAAAATCCCCTACCCTGAATAGCAACAGCGCATCGGGATATTTCGCCTTGATGCTGTAATACTGTTTCATAAGCGGTGTTTCAACGACCGCATTTTTTGTTTCCGTTTTGACCAAGATTTCGCTTCTTTGCCTCTAATTTAGCAAGAATGCGCAAGATACGAAACGCTGATTTAGGCCGGAAAACCTCGGAAGAATTCCAGCAAGCTGCCAAGCGAAAGGTCGTGTTGGTGTTGGATAACATCCGCAGTTTGAACAATATCGGCGCTGTTTTCCGCAGTGCTGACGCCTTTCTGTGTGAACGGATCTGCCTCTGCGGCATTACGGCTACGCCGCCCCACCGTGAAATCCACAAAACAGCGCTGGGCGCGGAAGACACTGTAAAATGGCAGCACTATGCCGAAACCACTACTGCCATCCTGGAATTGCAACACTCCGGTTACCGCGTTATCGCCATTGAGCAAGTGGACGGTTGTATTCCGCTGGATCAGCTGACACTATCCGCCGATGAAAAGACAGCCTATGTATTCGGGCACGAAATCGATGGCGTCCGTGAAGATGTGCTGGCCTTATTGCAAGAAGCCGTAGAAATTCCACAATTCGGCACCAAACATTCCATAAATATTTCGGTATGCGCGGGAATTGTACTGTGGGATCATTTCCTCAAAACCAACACACGGTAACGATTTTCCCAATCAATTTACAATCCTGAAATCGACTCGTCGGTTGAGGTTTAGGTTTTTTGAAATATTATCATCCTTCCCTTCGGAGCGTGTGCGCAAGCGTTTCGGATCAATATTGAATTCTTTGACCAGTCGATCTTTGACTGCTTCAGCACGTTGCTGACCAAGTTTGAGATTATATTCCTTGCTGGCGCGCGTATCCGTATTACCGATGACATCCATATTGATTTCCGGATGGTCGAGCAGAATAACAGCGATAGACGTCAAGGTCTCATCGTACTTAGCGGCGATCTTTGCACTGTTCACTTCAAAGAAAATAGAAGGCAACCAAGCACCGCCATTCACGTATGTTTTATTCAGGTTAAGCTGGTAATTGGCATTATATATAGAATCCGAACTGATCGCCGTACCATCGCCAAACACTTTCGCACCAGGACGTGTATTGGATTCGCGGTCGTAGAAATCCGCGACTCCGTCGTTGTCCGAATCTTGTCCCATCAACGAAAGACTATCGCGCATGGTATTCACCTCGGCCACCATGGAGCGCATCGGATTAGACCACTGAATGACTTTACCTTTTTTACCTAAATGGAAAGTAACTCCGGCATTTAAAAAGGTGTACGCATCGTTGGCCGATAACAATCGATTGAATCCATCCAGCCGATCATCGTTGGTAAAACGATAGGAATATTCACCCGTAATGGAAATGCCATCATTCAAACGAAACTTCACACCGGCACCCAGCGGAACAATAAAGTGACTTTCGTTATGATAATCCTCCGTTTGAATTACCGGCAACTTCCGGTCATCCACTTTGTAATTTTGCGCGGTCGGATCGTCACCCTTGTAAACATATGGATCCGAATTCACTACGCCGACACCAAAATACCCGTAAAAAGCCAGACGAGGATCCCGCTTTAGGTAGGCGATATTTCCCAGCTGAAAAACGCCCATCACGCTGAACTGATAGTTCAGTAAGGAATAGTAATTATAATCTTTATAGGAACCTTCACTACTTCCGTTACCTACAATTTTACCGGTTAGCAATTCCGCCCGCAGTGCGATGGAATAGCTCAGGAATTTGGTAGCATTTATACAAAAGGCACGGGAATTGTCCTCACCTATCTTGCTGCGTGAAATATCCGTGTTCGAGATAGTCATCCCGTAGTTCACCCCGATATCCCAGGTACGGAAGCGGTTCGTGACCGGCATTTCCTCTTCTTTCAATTTCAGTTTAACGCTGTCAGAAATCAGCGGTCGCTGCGCACGGCTTGTTCCGGCGAAGATCAAAACGAAAAAACATGCATAGAGCATGAAAATGCCTTTCATAGGTAGTGCTTAAGGGGTTGAAATCCGTTGAAAAATAACGAATCCGAATATACATGCAACGAAATAAGACTGGAAATCTTACCGAATTAGGGTTTCCGGACCGTGAAAAGTCCGGTGAAGGCCAATTTCGTAGTCTTTATTGATGAGCTCCACCACATAATCGTAATGCTCCTTCACATTTACGAAATCAAGGTCGTTGGTGTCGATGACCAGAATTCGCTGGTTGGTAAGCTGCCGGAAGAAATCCCAATAGCCCTTTTCCAGACTAGCCAGATAATCGTCCGGAATATTCTGTTCATAGTCCCGGCCGCGTTTACGAATATTTTCCTGCAAACGGGATACGTCTTTGTGCAAATACACGAGCAAGTCGGGTTTAGGCAACTGCGAATGAATGATATGGAAAAGTCGCTGATACAATTGGTATTCATCCTCTTTCAGCGTGACGCTGGCAAAGATGAGCGATTTACTGAGAATATAGTCGGCGACGGTCTGCTGCCGGAACAATTCGCGGGGCTTCAGCTCATCATTCAGCTGCTGAAAGCGATCGGCCAAAAAGGACAATTCCAGCGGAAACGCATAGCGGGCCTGATTCTCATAAAACTTAGGAAGAAAAGGATTGTCCGCAAAGCGCTCCAAGACCAGCTTGGCGGAGTAATCCGCAGCGATCCGGTTGGACAACGAGGTTTTCCCCGTCCCAATATTTCCTTCGATAACGATGTAGTCGTAGCGGAGTGCGTGGCTCATGATAATCAGTCCGGAAAAATGCGAACAGCCAACGGATCTGACAATCCGGCCAACAGTTCGGTCATAGACAAGTTCAGGACAGGATGACGAAAGTCGGGAAAAATTTCGCACAGCGGCACTAGGGTGAACTTCCGCTGATGAAGCAACGGGTGTGGAAGCGTCAATTCAGGAGAAGTAATTACTTGATCGTCAAGAAAAAGCAAATCAATATCAATCGAGCGCGGCGCCCATTTTTTTTCACGAAATCGACCCATTTCTTCTTCTATCGCCAAGGCATACTGCATGACCTGGTGCGGATTTTTCGGGGTACGTCCGCTGACCACCCGGTTTAAAAACGCCGCCTGGTTTGTATTTCCCCAGGCTTCCGTCTCGAATACGGAAGAGGACCGATCCACAACACCTATTCGCTCATTAATCAGCCGACGAGCCGTTTCCAGCTCCAAAAGTCGGTCTCCGAGATTAGATCCTAATAGAATGATAAAGCGCGTTTCCTGATTCATGCCACACTCAATTCCGTTACTGACCAAAGGTAATTCAATACTACGTTGTACCTTTATGCTGTTAAAAAAAATACTGATCATGAGAGAATTCTTCAAATTCGCATTTGCTTCCGCAGTGGGTTTCATCATCGGCTCTTTTCTACTACTGGGCCTTTTAATCGCCATCTTATCTGCCGTTGCTTTCACCTTCGGTAGTGATACGGAAGTGTCCATCCAAGAAAGTTCTGTGCTTCATATCACCTTTGATGCACCAATCGCTGAACGCACCTCTAAAAATCCTTTTCAGAACCTGAGCTTTACTTCCTCGCAAAATCTGAAAGCACTAGGACTGAACGATATTTTAAAAAACATTGAGAAGGCAAAACGCGACGAAAATATCAAAGGTGTTTTTCTTGATCTGACTTCTGTTTCAGGTGCACCGGCGACCATCGAAGAAATCCGTAACGCACTCATCGATTTCAAGTCGTCCAAAAAATTCATTTACACGTACAGCGAATACATGACGCAGGGCGCTTATTACCTGGCTTCTGTTTCCGATCGCATCTACCTGCATCCGGAAGGCGGCTTGGATTTCCGTGGCCTGGGCTCGGAGATGATGTTCTTTAAAGGCGCACTCGAAAAATTGGAAATCGAACCTCAGATCATTCGCCATGGTAAGTACAAAAGCGCTATCGAACCGTTCTTACTCGATAAGATGAGTCCTGAAAATCGCTTACAAATGGAAGCGTTGTTGGGAAGCATCTGGAGTCATATGTTGAACGGAATTTCGAAAAGCCGCGGCATATCTGTGGCTGAATTACAGCGAATCGCCGACGAATTCGCTACGCGCGATCCAAAAGCAGCTCTGTCGCTGAAGATGGTAGACAAAGTCGCTTACTATGATGAGTTACTAAAAGACCTGCAGTCCAGATGCCAGTGGAAAGAAAGCAGCAAACCAAAATTTGTCGGTCTGTCGCGCTATGATAACGCCATCGTCAAATCCGACAAAGAATTCTCCAACAAGAAAATCGCAGTGATATATGCCGTTGGAGAAATCAATTCCGGCGAAGCCGGTGAAGATGCTATTGGCTCTACGACCATCGCCGGCGAGATTCGCAAAGCGCGCCTGGACACTGCAGTAAAAGCCATCGTGCTGCGCGTTAATTCTCCGGGCGGAAGCGCACTAGCATCGGATGTAATCTGGCGCGAAATGATACTGGCTAAAAAAGCGAAGCCGGTTGTTGCTTCCATGGGCGACTATGCAGCCTCCGGTGGCTATTACATTTCGTGCGCAGCCGACTCCATTGTCGCTGAGCCGACGACGATTACCGGCTCTATCGGTGTTTTCGGACTCATGTTCAATGCACAGAAAATGTTCAACAATAAACTCGGAATCACGTTTGATACGGTGAAAACCGGACGGTTTGCAGATATGGGCTCTATGACGCGCCCGATGCGCGAAGACGAACGAGCAATGATTGAACAAGAGATTGAAAAAGTATACGATGTATTCATCACCCACGTATCAGAAGGTCGTCGCATCAGCAAAGCGGCTGTTGATAGCATCGGACAAGGTCGTGTTTGGACCGGACTGGAAGCCATCAACATCGGACTGGTAGATAAGATTGGCACGTTAGAAGATGCCGTAGCGATGGCAGCCAAGCTGGCTCGTCTTGATAATTACCGCGTGGTTCCCTTACCGCGGCAGAAAGAGTTTTTTGAGGTGCTGATGGAAGATTTTTCGACCGAAGCTGAGACCTATTTCGCAAAGCGCGAGCTGGGCGAAAGCTATCGCTATTATGCTGAAATCAAAAAACTGGTCCAACAGCAAGGAATTATGGCGCGTATGCCTTACACGCTCAATATTCACTAAGCAGCCTATATTTCCGGAAGCGCGTCGATTCCTGAACGATCAAGATGACCAATAAAGAAATATCTCGCGCCCTGCGTTTTGCATCGCAACTGATGGAACTGCATGGGGAGAATTCGTTCAAGATCCGTGCTATGCAAAATGCTGCGTTTAAGACGGAGCGCACTACGGAATCCCTGGAAAATCTGGATAGCACAGCGCTGGCTGCAGTCGACGGTATCGGCAAAGGACTTGCAGTAAAGATCGTTGAACTTAACGAGCGCGGCTCTTTTAGCGAATTGGACGAACTTATAGCACGGACCCCTTCCGGTGTTGCCGAAATGCTTTCCATCAAAGGTATCGGGCCGAAAAAAGTTGCCGCACTTTGGCAGGAACTCGGAATCGAATCCGTCGGTGAACTGCTGTATGCCTGTAACGAAAACCGTCTTATTGAACTGAAAGGATTTGGCGCTAAAACACAAGAGTTAGTCCGGCATGCTATTGAATATGCCCGATCGAATAAAGGGAAATTCCATTATGCCGTAGCGGAAATGATAGCTACGCAACTCGTGCATGACATAGAGACTGCCGGTGTAGTGTCGGCTATTTCATTTACCGGAGCATTGCGCAGGAGATGCGAAATTATCGAGTTAATCGATTTGGTCGTGGACGTAAAGGATCACGCAGCCATCCAGCACTTCCTAAGCTCCCACCCGCTGCTGGACAATAACAGCATCACTTTAACCGAAGCGCAGCTTTCCGCCACCACCGTTTCGGGCATTCCTGTGCGCTGCCACTTTTCAGACAGTACTTCCTACACCAAAGTGCTCTTTGCAACCACTGCGGCCGCTCCACACCTGGATTATTTACACTCCGAAAAAGGATGGGAAAGCAATAATGCTACAAGTGAACACGAGATCTATCATCAACTTGGCCTACCCTACCTGGAACCGGAATGGCGGGAAGGACTTTTTGAGTTTGAATGGGTGAAAAAAAATACACTGCCGGACCTCATCACGTACGAATCACTGAAAGGAACGCTGCACAACCACAGCACCTACAGTGACGGTGTTCATTCGTTGGAAGAAATGGCCGTGTATTGCAAAAGCATGGGCTACGAATACCTTGGAATTTGCGACCACAGTCAAAGTGCATTTTACGCCAATGGACTGAAGCCTGACAGAGTGCATCAACAACACGAAGAAATTGATAGACTCAATACGCGTCTGGCACCGTTTCGAATTTTCAAAGGCATTGAATCAGATATCCTGACCAGCGGTGCATTGGACTACGAAAACGACCTGTTGGCCCGTTTCGACTTTATAGTAGCATCTGTTCACTCTGTCTTGCGCATGGATGAGGCAAAGGCTACAGCGCGACTCATTACCGCCATTGAAAATCCGTATACGACAATCTTGGGGCACCCAACCGGACGATTACTGTTGGCCCGTGAAGGCTATCCGCTGGACGTAAAAAAGATCATCGACGCCTGCGCTGCCAACGGCGTTGTCATTGAACTTAATGCGAACCCATACCGATTGGACATCGACTGGCGACACATTCCTTATGCCCTCGAAAAAGGCGTTCCTATCAGCATAAATCCTGATGCTCACCGAAAGGAAGGCTTCCACGACATGCATTACGGCGTTTGTGTAGCACGCAAAGGCGGCTTATCAAAGGAAATGACTTTCAACGCACTCGATGCCGTCCAGCTACAGCAGTATTTCGAAAAGCGCAGGAAATAAAAAATCCCGCCGCGCGGGATTTTTTATAATAAATATTCGATTTATTATTGATCTAACTTTTGAGGCTCTTCCGGCGCGGATTTGGTTGGCTTAACCTCCTCCTTGGAGGCGTCGCGAACTTCCCGTTCTATTCCACTCATGGCATCTTTGAATTCCCGCATTCCTTTACCCAATCCTTTGGCCAATTCCGGAATCCGCTTAGACCCAAAAAAAAGTAACACGACCAGCAGGATGGCAAACATCTCACCTCCGCCCACGTTGAGAAACAAATAGAATGCTGGAATCATGCTATAATTGAATTGGACCACAAAGGTACGATTTAAAGATGAAGACCGGATGTTGAACTATATAGAGAAAGCAAAAAGCCGGCAAAAGCCGGCTTTTTGAGGTATTTCAAAGAAGGGATTACTTCTTCTGTCCGCCGAGCTTCTGGAAATCGATTACGATCGGAGTTGCTATACAGATAGAAGAGTAAGTACCGATCACGATACCGATCAGCAACGCAAAGGTAAATCCGCGGATCACCTCACCACCGAATACGAAGATCGCCAAGAGTACGAAGAAGATCGTTAGGGATGTATTGATCGTACGACTAAGCGTGGAATTCAAAGCATCGTTGATGACTTTTTTCTGGTCAGAAGCGTGATGATGAACGCCCACGAATTCACGAATACGGTCAAACACCACGACGGTATCAGTCATCGAGTATCCCATAACCGTCAGAATCGCCGCAATAAATGCCTGGTCGATTTCAAGAGAGAAAGGAAGTACTCCGTTGAAGATGGCAAAGAATGCGAGTACCACTACCGCATCGTGCAACAACGCAGCCACCGCACCCAGACCATACTGCCACTTCTTGAATCGAATGAAGATGTAGATAAACATCAGCGCACAGGAGATGAGGATTGCCCATACCGCCGACGACTTGATGTCATCTGCAACGGTTGGTCCAACCTTCTGTGTACTCAATACTGTGTACGAGTTTCCGGTAATCGACTTCAAACCTTCGTTCAGTTTGTCCGCTACCTGTTGCTCTGCATCCGCCGCCTGATCGTCGATCAGGTAGGTGGTGGTGATCTTCACCTGGTTGTTATCACCGAAGGTCTTGACTTCCGGAGATTTGGTAAGCGGGGTCTTCAATGCATCGATGACTTCTACCGTTGAAACCGGTTTCTCAAAGCGAACCACGTAAGTACGGCCACCTTTGAAATCCACACCAAAGTTCAGGCCTTTGGTTGCGAACGCTGCGACACCGGCAAGAATGATGAGCGAAGAGATAATGTAATAGACTTTACGCTTGTCAACGAAGTTGATATTGACATTTTTGAATGCGCCTTTGGAGAAGTTGTTCCAGAAACGAATCTCCTTGTTACGATCCATCATCCAGTTGAAGATGAGTCGGGTGATGAAGATAGCGCAGAACAAGGAAGTAAGAATACCGATGATCAACGTGGTTGCAAATCCTTGAATCGGACCGGTACCAAAGGTGTAAAGAATGATACCGAGGATGAGTGTCGTTACGTTGGAGTCAATAATGGAGGAATAAGCGTGCTTGAAACCATCGGAGATCGCCAGTCGGCCACCTTTACCCAAGGCCATCTCTTCACGTACACGCTCGAATATCAGGATGTTCGCATCTACCGAAAGACCAATGGTCAATACGATACCGGCGATACCCGGAAGTGTGAGTACAGCTCCAAGTGAAGCCAGTATACCCATGATGAAAAACACGTTGGCAAAGAGTGCGACGTCGGCAACAATTCCGGCGTTACTGTAATAAGAGACCATGAACAATAACACCAGCAAGAGGGCGATAACAAACGACATCAAACCGGAGCTGATGGCTTCCTTACCCAGCGTAGGACCAACCACCGTATCTTCAACGATACGAGCCGGAGCTGGAAGCTTACCGACCTTCAGGATATTGGCCATATCCTCCGCTTCTTCCAGTGTGAACTGACCGGTGATACTAGAGCTTCCGCCGGCAATTTCACCCTGAACAACCGGATAAGAGTATACATAGTTATCCAGTACAATCGCAATGGATTTTCCAATGTTATCGCGGGTCAAACGCTTCCAGACACGAGCTCCTTCAGCATTCATGCTCATGCCGATTTCCCAGTTGTCGGAAAACTGACCTTTTTGCTTACGGGCATCAACGACTGCAGAGCCATCAAGCGGAGCTTGCTGATCACGTGCCGGCATGCGGATAGCAATCAACTGCAATACTTTTCCGTCTTTATCAATCGGCTTTACAGACCAAAGCGGCATGAAATCTTTAGGGAATTTAGCACGCACCTGCTCCATCGCAAAGTATGCATTCACTTTGCCAGTATCTTTAACCAGCGAAGCTCCGATTACCGGACCTTTGCTAAGTTCTGATTGACCTTGTGCATTCTGCATCACCGATGGCGTTAACACACCGAAGAGCGGATTCTCACGAGCAAAATCCTCAAAGGTCTGCTGTGCTTTGGACGTATCGCTCTTGGTGGCTGTATCCGCCTTATTAGAAGCCAGCTGTTCAGTCAACGATGACTTCGAAGAATCGGTAGTCGCCGCCAATGAATCACCGGCCGCTTTGAGCGTATCGTTACGCACCGCAAGAGAATCCATGACCAGAGCGGTAGCAGCCGTTTCGCCGGCACCAACGATAAGTTTAAGCGCTTTATTAGCTTCTTCCAATCGCGGATAGATATCCATGTTGTCGTAAGTCTCCCAGAACTCGAGCTTAGCGGTTCCCTGGAGGAGCTTACGTACACGCTCCGGCTCCTTGATACCCGGAAGTTCAACGAGGATTCGTCCATTACCGAGCTTTTGTACGTTAGGCTGCGTAACCCCGAACTTGTCGATACGGGTCTTGATAATCTGATACGTACGGTCGAAGGCTGCGTTCGCTTCCGTCTGGATCACTTGCTTAACTTCTTCGTTGGAAGAATTGAAGTTGATCTTTTCGGAAAGTTCTTTGGTAGCAAAAATCGCAGAGAGCTTGGCGTTACCGTCCAGCTTCTGGAATTCATCTACGAAGAGCGACACGAAATCTTTCTGGGAGCTGGACTGAGCAGCAACCGCATTTTGCAACGCTTTGTTAAACGTAGCATCGTTGCTGTTGTTAGCCATGGAGCGGACGAGGTCAACGAGGGAAACTTCCAACGTTACGTTCATTCCGCCTTTAAGGTCAAGGCCCATGTTCAATTCGTTTTCCTTACATTTTTTGTACGTGAAATCGAAAAGCGGGTAGACCGGCAGCGTATTGATAGAATCAAGATACGCGCGCTCTTTGGCAACGTCACCGTTTGCATATTCACGGGCATCGTTTTCTACACCTCGCGTGACCAGCGTGAAAGACAGCTGATAGAGGCACACGAGCGCCAGCAGAACAGCAAATAGTTTAATGGCACCTTTACTTTGCATGGATGTTAGGGAATTTGAATAAAAATGCGTTTTTAAAAATTTTTGGAGGTGCAAAGATAGAATTTAACGGGAAAATTCCAATCAAAACCAAAGGTTCCGGGATTAGAAATTGGCCCGGATTGATGGGTTCGTAATGGACGGGATTTCGAAATTTTACCTTGCCACACCAACGGCAGGATGCACTTGTTCGGCCTTTGCCGACTGAATGTTACGCGAAACAACGGAAATCGCAAAGAAAAGGGCGATATAAAAGAGCACCACCAGTAAATAATTGAGCACCGGACCGGCATCAAGGCGACGTAAAGACTTCATATCAGGCATTTTCTGCAGTATACCACTACGCAGGAGGTCATGCAGTTGATAATCGACCGCTCTCTTTCGCTTGTAAGGTTTTGGGCATCGATTTACCGAAAACAGCAGGGAATACACGGGAAAATGGAGCAAAAATGCTACCTTTGCCTGCCCAAAAAAGGTATTTCTATGGCATTTGATATTGAAATGATTCGCGCGTTCTACAACCGTATGCCGGAACGCATCAGTAAAGCCCGCCAACTGGCCGGTCGTCCACTGACCCTTACCGAAAAGATACTTTATGCTCACCTGGCCGAAGGAATGCCTTCTCAGCAATACCAGCGTGGCAAATCCTATGTCGATTTTCACCCGGATCGTGTGGCCATGCAAGACGCTACGGCACAGATGGCATTATTGCAGTTCATGCAGGCCGGACGCCCTAAAGTTGCCGTTCCTTCCACCGTCCATTGCGACCACCTTATCACCGCCAAAACAGGTTCTTCCACGGACCTCGCAATAGCGGAAAAAGAAAACGAGGAAGTCTACAACTTCCTAAGTTCCGTTTCCAATAAATATGGCATTGGCTTCTGGAAACCAGGCGCCGGTATCATTCACCAGGTCGTACTGGAAAACTATGCCTTCCCGGGCGGAATGATGATTGGAACAGATTCTCACACGGTGAACGCAGGCGGACTTGGTATGCTGGCCATCGGTGTTGGTGGTGCCGATGCTTGTGACGTAATGGCCGGACTTCCTTGGGAACTCAAATGGCCAAAACTCATCGGCGTCCGACTGACGGGAAAAATGACGGGCTGGACAAGCGCTAAAGATATTATCCTGAAAGTTGCCGGACTGCTGACCGTGAAAGGCGGCACCGGTGCTATTGTGGAATATTTTGGTGAAGGCGCACACAATATGAGCTGCACCGGAAAAGGAACCATTTGCAATATGGGTGCTGAAATTGGTGCAACGACGTCCACGTTTGGCTATGACGACAGCATGGAACGTTACCTCCGCTCTACCGGTCGAGCCGATGTGGCTGATTTAGCCAATACCATCCGCGAACACCTGACGGGTGATACAGAAGCTTATGCGCAGCCTGAAAAATATTTTGATCAGGTCATCGATATCAATCTTGATGAACTTGAGCCGTACATCAACGGCCCGTTCTCTCCTGACCTGGCTACTCCGATCAGCAAGATGAAAGAAGTAGCTGCCGCAAACGGCTGGCCTACCAAGGTGGAAGTGGGACTGATTGGTTCCTGCACCAACTCTTCCTACGAAGATATCAGCCGTGCTGCATCACTCGCACAGCAAGCCGTTGACAAAAAATTATCACCTAAAGCAGAGTTCACCATCACGCCCGGCTCCGAGCTGGTTCGATTCACTATCGATCGTGACGGAATGATTGACACCTTTGAAAAAATTGGCGCCAAGGTTTTTGCTAACGCTTGCGGACCGTGTATCGGAATGTGGGCTCGCGCCGGCGCAGAAAAGCAAGAAAAAAACACCATCATTCATTCCTTCAACCGGAACTTCAAAGCCCGTCAGGACAGCAACCCGAATACGTATGCGTTTGTTGCATCGCCGGAAATCGTGACAGCATTGGCACTTGCCGGTGATTTGGGTTTCAATCCGCTGACGGACACCTTGACTAACGCCGATGGCGTAACCGTCAAGCTTGACCCTCCAACCGGGCAAGAATTACCGGGCAAAGGATTTGCTGTTGAAGACAACGGATATCAGGCGCCAGCTGCCGACGGTTCGGCCGTTAAAGTTGCTGTAGCTCCTGACAGTAATCGTCTTCAACTACTTGACCCTTTTGCTGCCTGGGAAAGCACCGATATCAAAGGTCTGCGCCTGCTTATCAAAGCAAAAGGAAAATGCACCACCGACCACATTTCTCCTGCGGGTAAATGGTTGAAGTTCCGTGGCCACCTAGACAACATCAGTAACAACATGCTGACCGGTGCCACCAACTTCTTTAATGACGCCACCAATTCCGTGAAAAACCAATTGACTGGCGCTTACGGAGAAGTTCCAACTGTTCAACGCGCTTATAAGGCAGCAAACATCGGTTCCATTGTGGTGGGTGATGAAAACTACGGAGAAGGCTCGAGCCGCGAACATGCCGCCATGGAACCACGTCATTTGGGAGTACGCGCTGTATTGGTAAAATCATTCGCCCGTATCCACGAGACCAATCTCAAGAAGCAAGGTATGCTGGCACTTACCTTCGCTAATCCAGCCGACTACGACAAGATTCGCGAAGACGACACCTTTGATATTACCGGCTTAACAACCTTTGCGCCGGGCACGCCGCTCAACCTGGTAATCAACCATCAGGACGGAACATCGGAATCAATTGTGGTCAATCATACCTATAATGAAAACCAGATTGAATGGTTCAAAGCCGGCGGCGCACTGAACATCATCCGTGCTGCCGTGAATAATTGATACTTGAATAAGACGACTGGACCCCGGCACCGGCCGGGGTCTTTTTTTTATCCTTACATTCCATAAAAATTTTCAGTCGATTGTCCTCCAAACGACATACGATAGCAATTATCGGCGGCGGGTTTTGCGGCGCTATGACAGCGGTGCATTTGCTGCGTTCATGGCCTGCACATGTTTCAATTTTACTGTTCGAATCAACTAATGAGCCCGGCAAAGGAGTTGCTTACACAACCAACACTTCCGGCCACCTGCTGAATGTAGCTGCCAGGAACATGAGCGCATTCCCGGAAGAACCGTTGCATTTTGTCCACTGGCTGAAACAACTTCCGGATTACCACTTACGCAACGAAGAGGAGATTGGACAATTGTTCGCTCCCCGACTATTGTTCGGCCGCTATATCCAGGAGATTTTACAACGCACTGCGAACGAACATCCTGATTTGATATCTATTATTAAACAACGCGTCACCTCCTGTAAGAAAAACGGCGACGAGTTTGTTTTACAAACTGCCTCAGGCAACAGTTTTTCCGCCGACAAAGTAGTACTTGCCACCGGAAATTTTCTGCCGGGTAAACCGAAAGGAATTCCGGCCAGTTTTACGCTAAGCACCCGGTATTTCAAAAACCCTTGGGACCCTTCGGCGGTGAAATCCACAGAGGACAAACATCCGGTGCTGATTGTTGGCACCGGACTCACCATGGTAGATGTTGTGATTGGCATCACCGAAAACAAACCGCAGCAGAAAATCATCGCCCTATCTCCAAAGGGTTATGAGATTCTTTCGCACAAACAATACGGTCATCAACCTGCTATATTGGAGGAGTTGCATCCTCCCTACCGACTGGACCAACTTGTAACTATTTTCAGAAAACAAATTAAAGCGGTCTGGAAGCAAGGCATTACCGGGGAAGCTGTCGTAGACGCCGTTCGTTCCCGCACGCAGGAAATTTGGCGCGCACTTACGCCGGCAGAAAAGAAACGATTCCTCTCCCACTTGCGACATCTGTGGGGTTTGGCGCGTCACCGGTTGCCAGCCGGCATCCACTCTATAATACGTCAATTACGTGAACGCGGTCAATTGACCATTATCCCCGGAAGGATTGTAGACGCACACGAGATCGATGGCGGTGCTGTTATCACTTACTACGAAAGAAAGACCAATTCGGTAAAAGAACTACTGGTTTCACGAGTCGTTAATTGTACGGGCCCTCAGACCGATATTCTTCGCCTGGACGACCCATTGTTTCGACAACTGTATGCTGATGGAATGGTAATGGCTGATCCTTTGGGTATGGGTATCCGTTGTGATGAAGCCGGCCGTCCGTTGCTTGCTGACGGTTCTGTTACGCATAATCTATTCGTGGTTGGTTCACTACTGAAAGGCGACCGCTGGGAAAGCACGGCAGTGCCGGAACTTCGAATGCAGGCACGTGAAATCTCCAACCGGATTTTCGAATAATAGTCCGTATTAAACAAAACAGGCTGGTTAACGTTTGTTAATTGCACACGTTTCTGACAAAGATTACGTTCGAATAACCAATGCGTCCAATGAAACCTAAACTGGCCTTCACGTTGATATTAACCTGCCATTTGCTAATGGCTTGCGGCCAATCCTCCTCCCGTCAATCAACCAGCGTACCAACACCGATAACCATGAACGAACAAACTATCCCCTCTAAAGAAGAACTGAAGCAACGATTGTCACCGGACCAGTGGTATATCACCCAGGAAAAAGGTACGGAGCGTCCGTTTACCGGTGAGTTTTGGGACCACCATGAAAAAGGAACATACTCCTGTGTTTGTTGTGGACTTCCTTTGTTTCTCTCCGATACCAAATTCGACAGTGGTTGCGGTTGGCCAAGTTTTTTCAGTGTGATCAAGAAAGAGAATGTAAAAGAGACGCTGGACAAAAGCCACGGTATGATCAGGACAGAAATCAACTGTGGACGCTGTGGTGCACACCTTGGACATGTGTTCAACGATGGTCCTCCTCCTACCGGTCTTCGCTATTGCCTCAATTCCGGTGCGATGACATTCAACGCTGAAAAGTGATCAGTGAACTACCTGAAATGACCGGACGATACTTTTCACGGAGCTGACCACACGAATAAAATACATCCCTTCCGCCAGTTCACCCGTTGGAATAGTCAGTTTATCATTCATTAATACATGTTGGGTAATAATTCTCCCCTGCAAGTCGAACAGCTGAACCAACGGAGAGCCCGAAAAAGCATTCCTATTTACTACAACGTTAAGTTGGCCCTGCGTAGGATTAGGATACAGCAAGACAACTGTTTCATTGCCGTTTAATTCCTGTACAGCCGCGATTCCATCGTGCTGATACCACAATGAAACTCCGCCGGACGACTGTCCGACCACCAGATCAACGAATCCATCGTTATTCAAGTCGCCACCGCCTACTGAAACATTGAAGCGAATCCGTGATGATTCTGCGTTTTCATACAAGGAATCTATCAAGGTATAATCGCCAAGTATATTTCCATCAATGTTCCCGTAGAAGTAAACATTACCATCCATATTGGACGCCGCCAATCGGTAGACACCCGCACTATCGTAGAAGAACGGAACGGCATATCCATCCGCAAAACCTTGTACCTGTAAGACTATACCACCCAGCGTATCCTCCGAAGGTTGGTTAGCGAAAAAAGCAGCAGATGCTGTTCCGATGTTTTTATAAAAATTCAAAAAGCCATTTTTCTCTCCACAAACGAGGTCAAGTTTACCATCTCTGTCAAGATCAACGAGCTGCGGCGTGCAGTTATTGCCGACATCAATTCCCATATAGTTGGCCGCAGCGAGCACATAAGCCGGAGGATTACCGGAAGCAGCAGTGTTGGAGAAATGCTGCAGCCTTCCATCCTCGGTACCTAGTAGTAAATCTTTATCACCGTCGTTGTCCAAATCACCGAAGGCAGGATAAATCGTTGAACTGTATCCGAAAGTGCTAATGTTCGCAAGATCATCTGTAATGAGATCGAACACTGGCGCAGAAGTCGTGCCGGTATTTCTAAAATAAAATAGACTGGTCCTATATCCGGAAGTTGCCGTGTCGTAGACAGCTCCAGCAATTATCATGTCCGGCTTGCTATCATTATCATAGTCAGTTACGACAGGTGCCGCATTTTCTCCAACATCAATCATTTGATCTTGTAAAAAAGAAGTACTGATCCGATGGAAAGAAGGTGACGCTGCTGAACCGATATTTTTATACACCCATTGCGCGGATTTATTTTCATATTCGTTTGGCGAAACGATTAGATCCCTTAATCCATCATTGTCGACGTCGATGTAGGCGTGATAATGAAAGCCGTTGAAGACTGCAGGAATATCATAGCCTGGAAAATTTACATCTTGCGAGTCCATAAGTGCTACGATAGGAGTTCCGCCATTTCTGACCATCAAAGTAGTCAAGGCAGAAATATCACCGACGAGGAGATCTTTATCCAGGTCGCCATCCAGATCAAGTGCAAAAATACTCGTTACCGTATCATCGCGTTTAGCCGGTTCTACTTTGGGCTCCAGTGTACCATTCAAAAAAGGCGTACTACTGGTTCGGCACGGACAATTGAAGCAACCGACTTCGTTAGCACCTCCCACCTGAAACGCGAAATTTCCCCAGCAGGCGTTGGCAAAGGAGAATTTCAATGAATCACATCGTCCGTATAATTCCATAGACTCGTTCTTATGAAGAATCACGCGTCCGTCTGGAATGGAATTATACCCTAGAATATCCATATCACCGTCGCCATCAATATCCTCTACGGCCGGTATTAGAACGCCAGAAGCAAAAATCGGGAATGTGGTAGTACTGAATGACTCCTCCAAGACCGGATCAACCAGCGTGAAGCGCAATCCCAATCCTGTGGAATAGTCATTCCGGTAACAAGCAATGCAAGCCGGATTAAGCGGAGAAAGTGTAAACAGGTCTTTTTTTCCGTCGCAGTTATAGTCATACACCAACAACCAGCGGTTGATGGCCGGAAAGCGAGAAGCGATTTCAGGGTCATAATGCCAGGCCGATAAGTTCGAACTGCCGTCATTGATATAACATGTCAAACGATTATTGACGCGATCAAAACACACTAAATCATCCACAGTATCTCCGTCCAAATCAATCGCGTTAAACATGGGATAATTAATGCCACCGGACCAACTGTTGGATAACGGTTGTCCATTAATAAAAGCCGATACAGAATCAACCCTATCGAAACGTACCTGACCATTGCTATTCGATACAGTTACGAGAAAAAGTACTAGGTAGTGTAGAGCGACAAAAAACTGTTTTTTCATACTTGCTAAGATACGCATCCGACAGCTCCAAAATGTAGTCCAATTGTCATAATACAAACAAGAAAAATAACAGCAAACTAAACACTACACGGCGTCCGTTCTGATAGTTGATGATTTTATGGTAATTTTACCGGAAACCACCTACTTCCATGCCTTCTTTCGATATCATTTCCAAGACGGACCTACAACGACTCGACAATGCCATTAACACGGCCACGAAGGAGATACTTAACCGTTTTGATTTTTCAGGATCCAAGACCAGCATCGAGTTGGATAAAAAAGCCATGTCGCTTCATATTGTAACCGAGGATGACATGCGACTGAAAGCCATTGAGGGAGTTATAATCTCTCGCATGGTGAAGCAACAACTTGAAAGTTCAAGTTTGGACTTTGGCAAAGAGTTGTATGCGAGTGGCAACATGATAAAGAAAGACATCAAGATCAAGCAGGGAATTGACAAGGACACGGCAAAAAAGATTGTTAAAATCATCAAGGATAGTGGCTTAAAAGTACAGGCCTCGATTATGGACGAACAAGTACGGGTTACTGGAAAAAAGATCGATGATTTGCAGGACGTGATTGCGCTAATGCGTAAGCAGGACCTGGGTATTCCACTACAATACGAGAACTTCAGAAGCTAAGGCCAATTTTTGTCGCCCCTATAAAAACCTGCTTCACCAATACAGAATGTCATTTCGCCAAATAAGGCCTATGAAAAGCCTTGCCTAGCAAGGATTTCGGCGTTTTTAGAGCCATATTGCATAACTACCCGCATTACGGGTCGGCTCGGTTATTGGCTGTTTGTCAGTAACTTGACTTCTGCTTTTTATTATATCAAAACACACGCATGAAATCAAACTTACTACGTTACCAATTGGTATTGGCACTACTCTTGTCTACCGTGCTGGAGGCCCATTCACAAATTACCACGTATGTCACAGGAACTAATTTCTGCGCAGGGCAAGGAGTTACTGTAAACTTTAACGCTCCGAATGCCAACCTGGGAAATATTTATACGGCCGAATTGAGTGGCCCAACAGGTTCGTTCCTGCAAGCACAACCGATCGGATCATTGATGGCCGATACGGGTTATTCAGTCTTGCAGGGATCAATCTATTGTAGCATTCCTATGCAGGTGGTTCCCGGATTTGGCTACCGCATCCGGATTACCGGAAGCAATCCAATAATTGCAGGTACAGATAACGGATCCAACCTTTCCATCGGTGCCCCGAATATTGTTATCTCGAGTGTTACAAACGTTTCTTGCTTTGGTGCTTCCAATGGCAGTGCTACAGTGACTGTCACCAATCCGGTACAAACCGGCAGCTACTCGTATTATTGGTCCCCGGGCAACCCAAGTGGCTATACGTCTCCAACTATTTCAAATGCTGCACCAGCCAACTATTCTGTTGTAGTTATAGATCCCTTTGGATGTTCCAGTACAGCACAAGCTTCCATTTCGCAGCCTACGGCCATCCAATTTCAAACGCCGGTCACTACTCCACCTATTTGCTCCGGACAAGCATCCGGTAACATTTCAATTTTCAACGTAACTGGAGGCAGCCCTTTTATTAATAATGATCCGTATATCAATAGTCCTTTCGTATACCAGTATTCACTTTCCAGTGGAGCATCTGTAATCGCTACCAACTTTAGCGGAAGCTTTGGCGAGCTCGCTGCTGGAACTTATTTCATTACCATAACAGACTCCAACAGTTGTAGCGCAACAGCGAATGCAGTACTTAATGATCCGCCGGTGTTATCCATGGATATTATTCCTGATACACAAAGCGTTTGCTCCGAAACAACAACAGGAGCTGTATCTATCATTGTTAATGGCGGTGTCACTCCGTACACGTACGATTATTTTGACACATTAAATCTAGGCGTTGGAACATATAGCTATACCGTAGTGGATTCCGCCGGTTGCGCCTTGACACAACAAGCACTTGTACTTGACAGTATCTGTAGTACAGGCACTATAACTACCCAAATCCAATCGCAGAGTAACATCTTTTGCGCAGGTGACGGCTCTGGATTAGGTGGCGGTGTAGCCGGCATTCCGGATAATGCGAGTTTCACTGTTGCCTTTACCTCAACACCGGTAAATCCCGGCAATATATTCATGGTTGAATTGAGTGACTCACTCGGAATTTTCAACCAGTCGAATGTGATTGGAATGTTGAATACCTCTACTTTATCTCTTGGAAACGGAGATACCATACCATGTTCCATACCTGCAGGTACAACGTACAGCAATTTCTATAGAATTCGTGTTGTAAGTACAGATCCTTATGTTATTGGTAGCGACAATGGTGTAGATTTAACAGTATTACATCCAGAGGTCAGCGTTTCGAATTCTATACAACCGCTGTGTTCTTATTCTGCGGGCGGCTCGGTTACGCTGGCCATTTCCAATGCTAACGGTATTTTTTCTCAATCGTGGAGCGCAAATGAAAATACGATCAATCTTAGTCCGGGAACGGTTACCAGTACGGGCATAAAGAGTTATTCGATTAGCAACAGCAATATGCTGGCTGCCATGTATCAAATAATCCTTACAGATAGCAACTACTGCCCGTTCTCCATCAATTATAATTTGGAGTCGCAGTCCTCATCCATCTTTGCCGGCGAATTACTTGAAACGAATCCCTCTTGCACAGGATTAGAGAACGGCAGCATACATTTGGTAGAGGCTAGTGGAGGAACTCCGTACACCAGCAGCAACTATCCTATGGGTTATTTATTTACCCTGGTAACGCCATCAAGTCCACTCACTAATGCGTCTGGTATTTTTGACGAATTGCCGGAAGGATACTATAGCTATTTCACATCGGATTCAATAGGCTGTCAAAGCGATACACTGCCAGTATCTTTATTGATTTCGAATCCGCTGACATTATCTGTCACTCCTGATAGCCAGGGCGTTTGCGTTTCTGCAGTAGGCACTGTTAGTTTATCGGCCGTAGGCGGACAAGCCCCGTATGCCTTCAGCGGAGCTGATTCCACAGATCTTCAAGCAGGAACCTATACGTACTTCGTTATAGATGAAACCGGCTGTACCGATACAGCAACAGCAATCCTGACCTCTTTCCAATGTATTGAAGCTACCATTGCACCGCCCGATAGCGGTAAAGTTACTTCATCGCTGGGCGCTGAACTTCTCTCCCTCTTTGAGGCGGCCGACTCAACCTCCGGTAGTGTACCGACGAGTGCCATTGACTCTACCATTTACAATGTAATTGGAAATAGCATTCGTATTGAAGTCATCGCCAACGAAACCACGTATGACACGCTGTTGGGATTATTGCAACAACCCTATTACGGAATGACCGAACTCGTGGACAACGGCGAAGGCTCGCTCGTCATCACCGGCTCTTTCCCTATTGCAAACTTATGGAAGCTGGAACCGATCTCCGGCCGTTTCAACCTAATTAATTTTATCCGTCCGCTATCTCCACCGGTCAGTAATCAAGGCCTTGTTACGTCACAAGGCGACTCTGCCAGTCGTGCGGTAGTTGCAAGAACTTTATTCAATGTCGAGGGCGAGGGTATAAAAATCGGTGTCATCTCTGACAGCTATAATAAAGCACCGGGTAATCCGGCTGCTGTAAACGTAGTCAATGGCGATTTACCAGGTGATCCTTCAAATAGCATCAATCCATATTCGGTCGAAGTATTAAAGGATTATATCTATGGTACAAAGACCGACGAAGGCCGCGCGATGCTACAAATTGTTCATGACCTCGCACCGAAATCGGAACTGGCATTCCGTACAGGAATTATCAGTTCGGGCGATTTTGCTGAAGGTATATTTGAGCTGGCTGAAGCCGGCTGCGATATTATCGTCGACGATGTGACATACATTACAGAGCCCTACTTCAAAGACGGTGTTATTTCAAAGGCCGTTGACTCTGTAAAATCGGCCGGCGTTTCCTATTTCACTTCAGCAGGAAATTTTGGCACGGCATCTTATGAAGGCATGTTTAGTCCGGTAGCTGCTCCCACCGGCTACACCGGTTTTGCCCATGATTTTGGCGGAGGCGACATTCAGCAACAAGTCACGTTGAATCCGGGAACGTACACCATCGTTCTGCAATGGGATGACAATTACTATTCCCTTGCTGAACAGCCTGGCGCCCAACACGACTTTGACATCTATCTGCTTGACCAATCCGGAAATCTCTTGTTCGGATATAATCGCAAGAACAATTGGGGAGATCCTATTGAAGTATTGCCGTTCTCCGTTTCCGGCGACTACCCTACGGTAGCCAATATCATGATTGTTCGTTCATGGACTGCTACCAATGTTCCGGTTAAATTGAAATATGTTGTTTTCCGTGGAAACATGACCATCAACGAATTCACTACAGGCGGCTCAACAATTGTAGGACAAGCGAATTCTGCGGGAGCCATGACTGTCGGCGCACTGCTATATTCCAATTCAGCAGCTTATGGAAACACTCCATCCATTTCAAGCTATTCTTCACGCGGCGGAACTGCTGTAAGCGGCTTAGTACGCAGCAAACCAGACTTCACGGCGCCTAGCGGAATCAACACAACCGTCAACTTCGGTTCAAAAGATCTCGAAGGCGACGGGTTCCCTAATTTCTACGGAACCTCTTGTGCCGCACCACATGCCGCAGCGGTAGCTGCGCTGGTGCAATCTGCTCACAACAAATTCTACGGTGCTAAACTATCTCCCGACAGCATCAAACTTGTCCTTACCTCGACAGCTGTCGACATGGAATCTCCGGGATTTGACTTCAGCAGCGGTGCCGGATTGATAAACAGTGATGCCGCAATAAGGACATTTGCCACATCGGCACCCATCTTGAGCAGCTTGTTGGTAGCAGACGCTACGATCACTCCAGGAACTAATCCGATGACAATTACGCTGAACGGGGAATTCTTCAATGACAGCTCTGTAGTTACCCTTCGCGGAATAGCGTTGCCAACCACCTACGTTGATGCAGAACATTTAACAGCGGAGTTGCCGGCATTTGTAGGCAACCCACCAGTCCAAGTGCTGAATCAAGCTACTACACCAAGCGGTGAAGATGGTGGATATTCCGATAAATTATTTTTATTGCCGTCTACACAACAACAAATCGTAGTGACTGCAGTCAACATGACGAAGAAGTACGGAGAATCTATACCCACATTTACTTCAGAAATAACACTGAACGGACAACCACTATCATCTACTTCGCTTACGCCTGCCGACCTCGGACTAGACAGCATAGTATACGATTGTCCGGCCGGTTCGCTAAGCGATGTAGGTATCTATTACATACGACCTTCTATTACTCTTGATCCGCTCGACAGTTACGATGCCACACTCATCGATAACTTCGAATATGTTTTCAATGACGGCTTGTTGACTATCGAAAAACTACTGCTTACAATCACGCCGCGCGACACGACCTTAACCTATGGTGATAAAATAGAATTACCCGACTTTAATTTCAGCTATGACGAATCTAACATAGCGGCCAGTGACAAGGCTAATCTTTACACCAGCCTTTCCACGGAGTACACCAGTCAGTTTGATGGCTCCTTAGGGCTGGTAAATGGACGCGCAATTGTCAACGGACGCGCAATCGTTAATAGTGATTTACAAAATCTGGGCATACTAGCCAGTGTATCCGCCATCAGTAATGGAAGAGCTATTGTCAATGGCCGTGCCATCGTTAATGGCCGTGCTATCGTCAATAATATCGCGGACGATGATTCCATAGAAGTAATTGATGTTTCGCCGGTTTCGTTCTTTAATTACCCTACTAATCCTGACACCACCTCACTCGAGAACGCAACACAGTTTTTGAACGGACGCGCTATTGTAAACGGTCGTGCCATAGTCAACGGTCGTGCCATAGTCAACGGTCGCGCTATTGTCAACGGTCGTGCTATTGTCAACGGTCGTGCAATTGTCAACTCCAGCACTATTTCAGACAACAGTAATGAGAATGTTGTAGTAATAGTGGATCAGTCGGACGTAGAAGCACCCACCTTTGATGAAATCGAAAATTATTATTCCGTAAATCTAATAACAGGAAACACTGTTGGCCAATGGAAGATTGTTCCGGGCGCGTTCCTTTCCGCCAACTTTGACATTACCTACGGACTGGGGACATTAACTATTATCCCGGACACGTTGACCTTTAAAGCGAACGATACCACCATGGCATGTAATGAATTGCCGGAATTTACACCAACGATGGAATTCGTCAATTACGATGATTCCCTCGAATCAATTTTCGC
>Ga0315906_10001330_pt1 | contig 36866 bp, 25 predicted proteins | sample LakEriMetagenome_4_FD_203526 | JGI IMG/M metagenome (GOLD analysis project Ga0315906, IMG submission 203526) | Freshwater fungal communities from buoy surface, Lake Erie, Ohio, United States - Buoy 2 MA122 | ecosystem: Environmental > Aquatic > Freshwater > Lake > Lake biofilm | place: USA... | reverse complement strand
CGTTAGAACAAAAAGTATTGGATGCGGGAGACCAAGTGTCCAAAATGTATGGCATCCCCTACCGCAAATCACCAGATCCCGACCGTTATTTGGATGTTACCCAAACCATCGAAATTGGAAAAACTTCTCTTGAAATGCTATTCACTCCTGGACATAGTCCGGGCAGTGTTTCCTTTTATGCTCGTGATGCAAGATTCTTAGTTGGAGGCGATGTGTTGTTTCAAAATAGCATCGGCAGAACCGATTTACCGGGAGGCGATCACAACACACTCATCAAATCCATTGAAGAGCAACTGTTGGTGTTAGAAGATCACATTGTGGTCTATCCTGGCCACGGCCCATCCACCACCATTGGAGCCGAAAAATCAGGAAACCCCTTTCTCGTTTAATAGTCCGAGAATCGTTTCCTCCACCTCTTTGGAATCCCATTTTTGCTCGATTCCAGGCATAGACATTATCTTATCCATTATACCGTCTTGCCTCTTACCTTCCCGAAGGGCAACGCTGTATGGTGTTTCGCTAAATGTAACCATCGTGTATAGCGGCGTCCATTTCTCAGGGTGTCGCTCATTGAACCGCGCTTCTATTTTCTTTCTCAGTAAAAACTCAGGCTTACCAACCAAGTCACGCATCTCAATAAAGTTCGCCAGCGCCAAGTCAGCCACCGCATCGCCATTGGGTTTGCGGGCCTTTTCGTAAGCAGGCATTATTTGACTCCAGTCGTGATCGAGTTCGCCAATGAGACGATCGAGTTCAACACAATCCTCAAATCCACAATTCATACCCTGCCCGTAAAAGGGTACTATGGCATGTGCAGCATCTCCAATCAACAGGATGCGGTTTTTCCAAGTCCATGGAAAAGTTCGCACCGTAACCAAGCTACCTGTAGGATTTTGGAAAAAATCTTTTTCCAATCCGGGCATCATGGCATACGCATCAGGGAAAACCTCTTTAAAAAAGACACTCACTTTTTCGATGCTATCCAACTCGCTGAAGGAGGGACTTCCCTCATATGGGAAAAAGAGGGTGCAAGTAAAACTGCCATCGGGATTTGGCAGCGCGATCAACATATATCCTCCACGCGGCCAGATATGCAGCGCATTCTTTTCAATCCTGAAGCCTCCGGCCTCATCTGCAGGAATGGTAAGCTCCTTGTAGCCGTGTTCAATATATGTTTGTGAATAATTGCAACGGTCGGTAAACATCATGCTCAACCTTCCAGCGGAATAGGCACCATCTGAGCTGATGATCAGTGGAGCGGTAAGATTGGTTTTTGCTCCGTTTTCCGTATGCTCGAAAATAAGTGCGTTTGTATCAAGGTCGACATGGGTGCATCGCATGTTGAAATGGATTCGTGCTCCGCTTTTTTCGGCCTCATCCATCAATAGCCTATTCAATCCACCTCTTGAAACTGAATTGATGGCCTGTCCATCTTTTCCATAAGCTTGGTAGGCCATGGACCCATCCTGATGGTGTATCATTCTTCCAGCCATGGGGATAGCCACTTTTTTCACCTCATCCACCAAACCCACCCCTGCCAGTCCTCGCCATCCACGATCGGAGAGTGCCAAATTGATAGACCTTCCTGCGTAAGCACCATCCTTTCGCATGTCACCTCTTCGCTCATATACATCTACCTCATAACCTCTCTTCCGCATATAACAAGCTAAAAGCGATCCTACAAGACCAGCCCCAATCAATACTACATTCCCTCTATTATTTTTTTTCTCGTTTTGCATATCATGAGTTGGATTGGATGGCTCTAATTAGGGATTGTCCGAATTGATAAACATCCAAGAAGGAGTTGTACATAGGAACTGGAGCTACGCGTATGACATCTGGATGCCTCCAATCGGTGATGATTCCGTCGGCAAGCAATGCGTCGTGAATGGCCTTGCCGTTTTTGGAAACAACCAATGATAGTTGACAGCCCCGCCAATTTTGTGGAGTAATAATACCAATGTGATTCACACCTTTAACAGCATGATTTACCTCGCCAACCACATACTCCAGGTAACTGGTGAGTGATTGGGATTTGGCGGATAACCTGTCCATACCCGCCTCGTCGAATAATTCCATGGATGCACGAAGAGCTGCCATGGAAAACACAGGGGCGTTGCTCAACTGCCAACCATCAGCACCCTTTCGGGGGATGAATTCCGTTGGCATGGTAAAGCGGGTTTCGGGGTCATTGCCCCACCATCCGGCAAACCGAGGCAGACTACTATTGTTGGAGTGGCGATCATGCACAAAAGCACCAGCAACAGCACCTGGACCGGCATTCAAATATTTATAGGAACACCACGCGGCGAAGTCAACATCCCAGTCATGGAGCTTGAGTGGAATATTACCAGCAGCATGGGCCAAATCGAAACCAACAACGGCTCCAACTTCATGTGCAGCCTTCGTAATGGATTGCATATCGAACAGCTGACCAGAGTAGTAGTTCACTCCACCTATCAATACCAAAGCCAATGAGTCGCCCAAATCTTGAATGGCTTGGATTACATCCTCATTCCGATGTGTTTGTTCTCCATCCCGCAAAGGCAATTCAACAAGCGCCTCTTTAGGATCTAAACCATGGTAGGCTGCTTGGGATGCGAACGCGTAACGATCGGATGAAAACGGACCGTTTTCAAATAGAATTTTGAATCTTTTCCCTTGTGGCCGATAAAAAGAAACCATCAGCAGATGCAAGTTGACAGTGAGTGAGTTCATCACTACCACTTCATGAGGCATACCACCTACTAATCGGGCCGTGGATTCCCGCAAGAACTCGTGATAAGGGAACCAAGGCTTTCGTGCGTGCATGTGCCCTTCGACGCCAAGGTGTGACCAGTCTTCAAGCTCCTGCTGGATGTAAGTCGAGGCTTTTACTGGCTGCAAACCAAGCGAGTTACCACAAAAATATATGGAACTTTCTCTACCAACAGAAGGAAAATGGAATGCATCCCTAAGTGATGCAATCGCGTCCTGTGCATCTGCTGAAAGGGCAAAAGATTCTGTATTTTCAAAACGATTCATGAGGTGCAAAAAAACGGAATTTAAAGGAAGGTTACAATAATGTAATTCAAGCAAAAAGCAATATGGTAGTCATAGGTTTGAGCAACAAACAGAAATCTACGGCCCTTCTGGATGTGGATGGGGGTAAGAACCTGACGAAGCTAATTGCAAGCATTACAAACAAAAAAGAAACAAGCGATGAGATTCGTATGTTTTGACTCACCTCCAAAAATTCAGTTAAAAGAATTTGAGCCAAGGAAAATAATAAAGCCAATGAAATAGTAAACCTTGCACCTAAAGACATAGCCATGGTTTGCAACGAGGTGCTTGCGTCCACCTCCTTGTCTGCAAGATCACATAGTATGGCCAGAGAAAATACAAAAAGAAACACCCCACTAAAAACCAGTAAGTGTTGTTTATCGAGAAGGCTAACTCCGGAGGTCTGTGCAGCAACAGTGGCTACCAAAATCGACCAAGTGAGTGAGACAATCACTGGTTTCAAAAACGGAACCGTTCGAATTCCCGGTATAGATTGAATTGGCGCTCCTAGATATAAGAAATACAAAAAGGCGCATGAGATGAACATCCAAAGCGTTTCCAATCCACCCACTAAAAAGGCAAAAATGAAAGTGGAAAAAACGGCAATCCCGCCGGCCAGAAGCGAAGAATGAGAAACCAGTCCTTTTAGTCCGATACCGGATAAAACATTTAATAAAGCCTTGGGCAGATTAGAGTAAGCTATGAAAATGGATGCGAAAACAGGAAATATAATTAGATCAAAAGTTGATCCTGAAAACAGCATTGTACATTCACTGAACAATGCCACACCAGCCAGTGCAACAATGATCCTGTGAAGCAACATTAAATTAACAATGACGCCTCAATCCAAAAATAAAACAATGGCAGCAATGCCAACGGTAAAACCAATACCACCACCCAACAACGATTGATTAATCTTCATGGTTCTGGCCTTCTTTTGATATCCGGCTACGAACACTTCGGAATGGGATACCTCTCGTTGGTCTTTTGGAAGCTTTGGAGAAACCCGACCCAAAGCAGTTGAATATAGCACTGGACCAGGGATTCCATAAAAGGCCGCCAAACTTGAACCAGCTCCTACGACTACTCCAGAGATCCAGTTCAGCGGTTTACGATATTGAGTCATGGCCATTTTTTCTCCTGCGATGAACTCTCTAGCCTCACTAACAGTTGGTTCCAATCCATCCACCGTGTCTGGAGAATAAATAACGGTTTCGGCACCACCATCCGGGGTAACAGAGAATACCGAATATCTATCTACTCTTTTCTTCCAGCTATCGGGCTTGGCTTCAGGCTGATATAAGAGATATTCATCTTTAATCTGGTAGTTCAAGTATCGACGCTCCTTACCGTTGAGCAACTGAATGGTACCTTGGCTTAGGGATGGTAAGACAAACAGGGTAGAAATCAAGCCTGTCAATAGGGCTGCCTTGATGCTCATAGCGGATTGTTTTGTACCCAAAACTAAATAATTAATCCATTGGTTTTAAACCCATGAAATTGGATTTTCAAGAAAGTCATTTCTACCGTTTTCCCTACATTTGCTAACCCATAAAAACACCTTTACCATGTCATTATATCGTTTTGAAGACCGACACAACGGTCCACGAGCTGGTCAAACCCAGGAAATGCTTAATCGTTGCGGTTATTCAAGCCTAGAAGAATTGATTTCGCAAACAATTCCTTCCACGATACGCACTAGGGAGGATTTACAGATTCCCGAAGCCCAATCTGAATCCGATTACCTGAGAGGTTTGAAAAAGATAGCCTCCAAGAATCAAGTTTTCCGCAGTTACATTGGATTGGGGTACTATAACACGCTTGTTCCTGGCGTGATCCTTCGTAATATTCTTGAAAATCCAGGTTGGTACACGGCCTATACTCCCTATCAAGCTGAAATTTCGCAGGGCCGAATGGAAGCATTGTTGAACTATCAGACCATGGTTTGCGACTTGACAGGCATGGAAATCGCAAATGCATCCTTGTTGGATGAATCCACTGCCGCTGCTGAAGCCATGCACATGTTTTTTGCATCCCGTAGCCGTGAACAGATACAGAAAGGTGTGAATCGATTTTTTGTATCCTCCGACTGCTTCCCTCAAACAATAGATGTACTCCGTACACGATCTGCTCCAATCGGTGTTGAATTGGTAATTGGAGACGCAAACAACACAACGATTGATGCTTCGTACTTCGGTGCAATGCTGCAGTACCCTGGTGCAAATGGTGTTATTCATGATTACGCCGCGTTCACTGAAAACGCAAGGTCGCAAGGTTGCCGAGTGGCTGTTGCCGCCGATATCATGAGTTTGGTGCTCCTCACCCCTCCCGGAGAGTGGGGCGCTGATTGTGTTGTTGGATCATCACAGCGTTTTGGAGTACCCATGGGATATGGTGGCCCTCATGCTGCATTTTTCGCAACCAAAGAAGAATTCAAGCGTGATTTGCCAGGAAGAATCATAGGTGTTTCGATAGATGCTGCAGGAAACAGAGCCCTTCGTATGGCACTCCAAACCCGTGAACAACATATCAAGCGCGATAAGGCCACTTCTAACATATGTACGGCCCAGGTTTTATTAGCTGTAATGGCTGGTATGTATGCCGTTTACCACGGTCCGGAAGGCCTGAAAGCCATCGCGAAAGATATCCACCAAAAAGCGTGTCATCTTGCTGATGCATTAGCTAAATACGGATACACTGCCCTGGGACACTCCTATTTCGATACAGTAACTGTTGATGCAAAAGGCAAATGTGACTCCATTCGCGCAGCAGCTAACGCCTCCGGCATCAATTTCAGGTACAATTCAGATTCCACCGTCTCTATATCCATAGATGAATCGGTGACTGAATCTGACCTTTCCGATATCGTTCAGATTTTTGCGGCGGCGGCAGGTGCCGCTCCGGGATCGAATGGATTGCACCTCGACAAGAGTAAACAAACCACCCGACTCACCAATCCAAGGAAAAGTGAGTTTCTCAAGAATCCCGTTTTCAACGACCATCACTCGGAGACTCAAATGCTCCGCTACATAAAAAAACTAGAAAGCAAAGACCTATCACTTTGCCATTCGATGATTGCATTGGGTTCTTGCACCATGAAGCTGAATGCAACCAGTGAAATGGCTCCTGTTAGCTGGCCCGAGTTCAGTACTATGCATCCTTTCGCGCCCCTAGAGCAAGTTCAAGGATACATGCAAATCATCAAGGAGCTTGAAAAAGACTTGTGTGTAATCACAGGATTTGATGCCGTTTCGCTTCAGCCAAACAGCGGTGCACAAGGTGAGTATGCTGGATTAATGGTAATCAGGAACTATTTCATCAGTAAAGGAGAAGGACATCGCAATATCGCATTGATACCATCCTCCGCTCACGGCACCAACCCAGCCAGTGCCGTTATGGCCGGCATGAAAGTCGTTGTTGTGAAGTGCGATGACAAAGGAAATATCGATGTGAATGATTTGAGGGAAAAAGCAGTTCAACACAAGGACAATCTCGCCAGCTTAATGGTAACATACCCTTCGACCCATGGCGTTTTCGAGGAGTCTATCAAAGACATCACGGCTATTATTCATGAAAACGGAGGACAGGTTTATATGGATGGCGCCAATATGAATGCACAAGTTGGACTGACTTCACCAGGTATGATTGGTGCTGATGTTTGCCATTTGAATTTGCACAAAACCTTTGCCATTCCTCACGGAGGAGGTGGTCCGGGTATGGGCCCTATAGGTGTAGCTAAACACTTGGCTCCTTTCCTACCAAGTCATCCTGTGATACCGATGGGCGGCGGTGACAAAAACGCTACTGCGGTTTCTGCGGCTCCTTGGGGCAGTGCCAGTATATTGTTGATTTCATACGGATATATCCGGATGATGGGCCGCGAAGGTGTAACCAATGCCACCCGTATTGCAATTCTTAACGCCAATTATATTAAGGCCCGTTTGGAGCAACACTATCCCGTATTGTATAAAGGAACAAACGGCACTGTTGCGCACGAAATGATCCTTGATTGCAGAGCTTTCAAACTTAGCGCAGGCATTGAAGTTACTGATATCGCCAAGAGGCTCATGGACTATGGATTTCATGCCCCTACAGTATCCTTCCCTGTTGCTGGCACCATCATGGTAGAACCTACCGAAAGTGAATCATTGGAAGAAATCGATAGGTTCTGCGATGCCATGATTTCGATTCGCGAGGAGATCAGAGCTATCGAAAACGGTAAGGCTTCTAAAGAAGACAATGTACTTGTGAACGCCCCACATACCGCTGCAGAAGTTACTGCAGACAGCTGGAATCATTCCTACTCAAGAAGACAAGCCGCCTATCCTCTGCCTTTCGTTCACGAAAATAAGTTCTGGCCCTCTGTGAAGCGTGTAGACAATGCCTATGGCGATAGAAATCTGGTTTGTACCTGTCCCGATGTAGAGAGCTATGCTGAAGCTTGAAATGGCTTTCTATCTGCAATTAACTTATTCGCAATTTATTTTATCACCTTGTTTATTGATAGATGAATGCAGATAAGCAATAAGACACAACCATAACAAGCCAAAAGTCAAAACAACCTGTTTGCTCCCATTTGATCCAACCCAAAAATTTAAATCCGACAACGATACATGTCTGGTATTAGAACGCTCTCCATCATTATTCCGTGCTACAATGAAGAGCGCACCATACATCTCATTTTGGACAAGGTCAAAGAAGTTAAATTGACGAATGATATTCAAAAGGAGGTCATTCTTGTAAATGATTGTTCCAAAGACCGCACTTTGGAGGTTTTGAACGATTATGTTTCGAACCAAAACGGCTTGAACTATAAAATTATCAGCCACGAAAAAAACCGCGGTAAGGGTGCCGCTTTACATACAGGGATCAAACATGCCACAGGCGACTTGGTCATTATTCAGGACGCCGATTTGGAATATGATCCCAGGGAATACAATATACTAATTCAACCTATCGTAGATGGCCATGCTGATGTAGTATATGGTTCTCGATTTGCCGGTGGACGCCCGCACAGAATCCTGTTTTTCTGGCACACCATAGGCAATAAATTCCTCACTTTTCTTTCCAATATGATGACCAACCTGAATCTCACCGACATGGAAACATGCTATAAGGTCTTCAGAAGTGATGTTATACAAAGTCTCAAACTAAAGGAAACCCGTTTTGGTTTTGAACCAGAAGTCACAGCTAAAATCTCGAGAATAAAGGGGATTCGTATTTACGAGGTAGGAATATCCTACTACGGTAGAACCTATGAAGAAGGTAAAAAAATCGGCTGGAAAGATGGCTTCAGGGCCATCTATTGCATTCTCCGTTATGGCCTTTTCAAGTAATTGCTAAATTTTACTGAAGCCTACTCTCTTGGAGTAGACGAATGAAAAAACAATAATACCAAGTGAAAGCAAAAGTGCGATTGTTCCTAGATAGTCGCCATGCCTTGCGTAAAAAGTGATATAGCTATTATAATTCAATTTTTGTCTAATGGCTTTGGGTACCCACCAAGCTGTAGCTTGACTTACATCTCCTCGCTGATTGATGAAACAGGAAATGCCGGTGTTCGCAGAACGGGCTATGCTTCTTCGCACCTCAATAGCCCTTAGCCTGGCATATGCTTGGTGCTGCCTATAACCTGGGGTATCATCCCACCAACCATCATTAGTAATTATGAAAATGAGACCCGCGCCCTTGCGCACATAATCGGTCACATAATCGCCATAAACAGACTCATAACATATAACAGGTGCAAATTTTCTTTTTGAACAGGAGTCTGCAAAAACCGAGGGTGATTCCTGAACACCGAGGCTACCCGTTATTCCACCTAGGTCAATGGCCAACCCCTCCAAATGTCGAAAAATAAATGGGAAGGGCATTTTCTCTACTCCGGGAACCAACTTCGATTTATGATGAATTTGAATGGAAGAATCGCAATCAAACATCAAAGCCGTGTTATAGGAGTCATACCAAATGTCAGCATCGAGGAATTTTCGAGCCGTCAATGATCTCAGATTGCTATCGGGATACAAACGGTTGGTGGCAGCCCCGATTACAAATGCAGAAACCTTGTTTTCGGCACTGTATTTTCGAATGAGAATTGATTGCGGATGCGTTCCCATATCTTCCTCCCACATGCCGGAAGGCAAAGCGGTTTCGGGCGCAACGATGTAATCAGGATGGACAGAGCCTTCGGCTAATACCAGCGAGTCTACCAATGCCAAAATCCTATCCAGTTGCTGACGCTCCGACAAGCCCGAAAATTTCTCGTTGTAAGGATCAACATTGGGTTGCACCACGACAATATCAACTGGATCAGACTCTTCTTTATATGAATTGTAGATCAAAATAGAGATAACCACCGGGATCAAAATCCATGAAATGGAGAGACCAATCAAAAGTGGCAATCGTGTCCTGTTATGATTGAACATAAAAGCAAGTAGCGATTGAAGAATCAAAATGTTGGCCAATAGTATCCAAATGGATCCTCCCAGAACGCCAGTATATTCGTACCACTGAGCAACCAAAGGCATCCCAGCCAATCCGTTACCAATGGTGAGCCATGGCCATGAAAGATCCCAATCCATGTGAAGATGTTCGAATGAGATCCAAAAAGTAATCAAGGATGCATAACCCAATAAATTACCTGAGCGATTTTTTACAATATGAAAGCATTGAAATACCAATGCCATGAACAATGCATTGCAGAAGATAGCAGCTATGGCTCCAAAAAAGCTGGCATATTTGACCCACCATGTCGTAAGCAAATTAAAAACCAAGAAGCCGGTGTAATTGGAAAGGAAAACAAACCAGCCTTTCTTTCGAGGCTCCATAGTAGTATGGATTTCCCCGGCAAACAGTATCGGTATCCAAGCTACCAGCAACAACGGTGTAAATCCATGAGCAGGCCAACTTAAACTGAGCATCAATCCAGTTATGGATGGAATCAAAAATAAATACCTGTCGCTGATGGAGCCTTTTAGCATGATGCAAAACTGATAGGAACAAATTTAGGCAAATGCATATAAATAACAGATTGATATAAATCCCTTACATTGGCAGTTGAAAGCAATATTTGATGACCAACCAGTATAAATCAAGCCTGTTAACTGCCCTTTTGATTCATACACTTTTATGGATTGGATTAGGTGCATCAACTCCAACTACGGATGATTTGTGCTACCTGAACGACGCAAAAAAAATCAGCACTGGAAGTTATGAATTCAATGAAAGTCCTAAGTCGCAGCGACTAGGAATGATATGGCCCACTTTTCTGATCATCCATATTTTCGGGGATTCACCAACTGCCATTGTGTTGTTCCCATTTATTTTCAGCCTATTCACCATTTTTATATTGCATAAAATGTTCGGGAATCAAGGTCCTATAAATTTTGTAGCCATAATCCTTTTGGCATGCAATACCACCCAGCTGACCTTCTCCAACGCCTTATTTCCGGATTTGATATTGGCATCCATCATGTTATTCATCTGTTACATTTTTTGGAAACGCGAATCATCAAGTAAATGGACGCCGATATTAGCTGGTATTCTTTTGGTGACCGGCTTTTTTATAAAGCAGCTCATAGTTATCATTGTGCCTTATCTGTTTTTCTTGATAGCTAAAGATTTGTTCGAATCAAAATCTTTATCATTCCATCTTAGATTCATTTTCACAACCATCTCATTAAGCTTACCCATATTGTTATTGCTTGAGTACTTAAAGGGGGATTGGATGTTCATGATAAGCGCTGTTGAACTTCACCACAACCAGGTATTCGCTAATTTGAAGGGAATAGAGCTGATAAGACGGCTCACTCTTGAGCCTTTAATTTTCCTGAATGCAACCTCAGGATTTTGGCCTTTGTTGCTTTTAGCGATTCCAGCATTGATTCAAAAATCAATCAATGGCATGATGAGGGAAATAAAATGGTATACCGTTTATCTATTACTTTTCATGTGGATAGGCACAACCTCACTGGAGTCTTATGCGCCAATTTTACTCCTCGACAGAATGTGGATGCCCCTAATTGCATTGCTCTGTTATTGGGCTGCTCAGACCATTGCAAATCCTGTCAATGAGCAAAAATGGACAATGCCTTTCATTTGGCTTTCATTTATCGCCTCTGCAGCCATATCATTGAGCAAATCCGAAGAGGGCTTGGCGGCTTTTTACATCATCACGCCCTTGGCAATAACTTTGACTAGAAATTACAAGGAAATATTGCCGGAAAAATACAATCTAATACATTGGTTAGCTGTAACCCCTTTTCTATTACTCGCGATTTGGTTCGTTTGGAGCAACTGAATTAAACAGATAACCAAAGACAACTTATCTCAATAAATACATCTTTCCCCAGCCCTTGACAAAATATTTGTCGATATCAGAAGTCCGCTTTTCAACGCCTACTCCATTGATCCTGGATATAACCCTATAGAGATACACTCCATTGGCCAACTGATCACCGAATTCGTCTTTGCCGTTCCAAGCAAACTCGGTTATATTTCTACCGATCCGCAATGGTCCAATCTCATCTCTACTGATCTCTCTGACTACCGCTCCCCTTACAGTCATAATTTGGATACGGAAGTCGTCGGGAACTTCTGAGCCGGTTAGCGTAAACACGAATTTGGTGGATGTAGAGAATGGATTTGGGTAATTAATCACCTCTGTGATTGAGCTCTTATTAATAACTTCAAAATTGATCTTATAGCTTCCTGATCCGGAAAGGTTGCCTGATGCATCAGTTGCTTGAACGGATAGTTCATAAATGCCATCTTCAAGCAACAGTGGATTAAACTCTATATTGAAGACATTACCGGATTGGCTACCGGGACACCACTTCATCTGTTCGGTTCCTGTTCCCGAACATGAATTTAGTTCAAATGTGAGTTTTCGGCTATTTCCGACCGGGTCCATAAGGAAAACTTGCCAATCGGAAGTATCGTCAATCGCAAGGTAGGGGTTTTCATCTTTGAGCCTGATACGGATTGATGGTTTCGCAGATACGATATCGCCATTCATGATATGAACTCCATCGAATGTTACATCCAACAATGGATTGATCATATCCTTGGAAACACGGAATGGTATTTCAGCTAGGTTATTGAAACGATAACGCTCCAACTGATCTGGACCGGGGTTGGCCTCCAGCCACAGTGAGTTCAACCCAGGATAATCGAGTGTATTAAATCTCACGGTCGCTATGAGTGTGTCTCCAACCACTAGTGCCTCGTACTTTTTTGATGGAAGATCATGCCTGATCCGGGATGCATCAAAAACATAAGAACCCACAAGCAACGAGTCTGCATCAATCTCACCTACATTTTCAACAGCCAAACGAACTTCCATGTCCTCACCTTCTTGTAAAGTGTCTTTGTTTATACTGAAAAACTTAGACGCATTCCAAGCGAATTCAGGAACACCCACATGATATATCTGCCATCGTTTGAGTTGGGGCGGTGTGAATAAACTATCATCCTGCAAATAGGCCCTAAGCTTCAATCTTGGGTACAAATTGGCATCAATTCCACTTATGTCAAGTGTAGGTACTGATGGCGGTATCTTGCTGAAGGCGGGCAAGTCCACTTCATCACCTGTAGGTGTAATGCCGATAATGTCCACATAGGACGAGTCTTTGCCTACTACGCCATCTTGGGATGACTGAGACCAATGCAATTCGGTCCAGCCGTTTGATGGACCAATAGGCACTGATTCAACGAAACCTTTAGACCAATTGCCACCTAAGGTAGCAAGGACTTGTATGGCTGGCTTTGCAGGTCCGCCAATAGCCTCCTGCGCGTACGAGGGATCACCCTTCTTGGTAAAGAAAATGTAAGGCTGTGTATCGTTCAAGAAATTGATACTGTCACTTCCCCAGGAGGTAAAAAGACTTTTTAGTTGATTGCTCCAAGTTGAAAACACTCCGCCAAAGGATGTGTAAGCAATTACATAATTACCCGTTGGGATGCCGTTTTGTAACATGTTGTACATAGAATCCCTGGAAGCAGCGTCGTTCATTCGGAATATGAAAAAGTTATCAGGACGACCTCTACCATTGCAGGGCGGAATTGGCGCATTGGTAACATGATCGAACCTATTTGCTTCTCCAAAAGTGTGGTCTTTCGTAGACCAAGCCTTCAACGATAAGGAGTCGATGACTACAATATGCATCGAGGGAGCCGCAGTGCATACAGCATAATCAATAACAACATTGTCAATTTTGAAATTGGGGTTGTATGATGCTGAGATATACAAATAGTTGTTGACCTCCAAAGAGGAAAATGTTGTAACAAACTTGTAGGTGGAATCAAAAGATTCGGAGTAGATGACATTAGTGTAATCATCTTTCACAAATTGCGAATAATGTGCCTGAGACCACCCGGTTATTCCGGATTTGTGTATAAAAGAACTCTCTTTCCATTCTGGATGGATGGTATCAGTTGGAAGAGAATCCCGACTCACTCTCCAATAATAGACACGGTCGGGTTGAAGATTAAATGGTGGTTGCCATACAACCACTCCGCCACCAGAAAAAACCAAACCTTGTTTTCTGAAAGGGCTATTAAAAGTCCTGACGGTGTCGATCTGGAATTTATAGTTGCGAGGTGCAGCAAATGGATCAACAGTGGAAGCCTTGAGTTTGAATCCTGATGCTTGAGGGACTATGGCGAACTCCGGAGGATAAACAGGAGCAATGTCCGATGATTTGATGTTTAAAAGCACATTCAGTACCGTATTGTTTGATTCATCGCATTCATTCACATTATTCAAGTAATCGACATAAACACTCAAGCTGTTGGGTCCTACCGATTTGGATGATTCAACAGGTAATCTGAAACGAATGGTGTCGAGATAGCTTACATAATCAATGACGGTGTCCAATTCAGCTACTGTGCTACCATCAGGGTATATCCTTTGCAAGTGAACAACGAAAGGGTTTCGAGTCGCTCGACCAAGGTTTTTTACAACAACATTCACTGTGAAGGAATCCAGATCGGAAGTCACAAATGATGGAGAAAACGAGATTGATGAGTTATCTATCTGGTAATCGGAATCCTGGTGTGCATTGAGTATGATAGATGGATCTCCTGACAATGTCATTCCCGTTAAAACGGACTTGAAAATAAAATAGCCGTTGAAATTGGAAGTGACGAAAGGGAGTGCCAACACGGAGTCGTTGACAGCTCTCATTATTTGTCCAAGGCTGTTGCCATAACTTTCCAAGGCTAGTTGGGTGTAAAACTCCCTGGAATAGTACTGCAAATTATCCAACAATCCTATATCAGGCTGAGCAAGGAAACCTATCGCACCCTTGTCTGGTAGCAACACAAAATCTTCGGCGATTCTTCTGCTAGCATCATGAATGTCACCAACAAAACAGGAGTTGGCTAACACAAGCGGATACCTGTCTTTGTTGTTATAATTCTGCGGTATGTCTGTACTGATATCAAATGAGGTTCCACTGGCATGGGCAACGAAAGTCATCAAGGTGCTTCCCGAATCGATGAGCGACTGAAGGTATTGTGATAAGTCTACTTGTATGGGATCCGTGCTAGTCTTAAGAAAAGTCTTAACGAATGCGCCCATCAATGTATCCCTTACAATCTGTTCATAATCTGAAAGCATGGCCTGAATCTGGACCTGTTGAGCTCCGGTATTGCCACCGCCGAAATGAAGAATTCTTTTTTGCCACTCTTGAGGACATTGTTGTTGTGCGGATTCAAATGCGATGAGCTTATCGAGGTAGGCGCTAACATCATTGTTGTTAACAGCAGAAATCCTTCCCACTGGAAAAACGGATCGCGGTAATGTGTCTGACGAAAAACAGGTAAAGAGCATGTCGGATGCGGGAACACCAAATGTTGGAACCTTATTCATGTTCCAATTGTTAACGCAATTATTGTAATTATTGAACCCTGTATAGCGTATGCGCTGTTGACTTACGGATTTTCCAATCAACAAAAGGTATCCTGGCTTCAAGCTGAATTGGGTGTGGGCGTATTTACAAAAATTACGGATTGCCAAAGGGTGTTGCTCAATTCCATAGGAAAACTGATCATACAATTCATGGTCATAAGCAACGAGCGGGGTGTAGCCACGGGAGCTTTTGTATGATGAATAATCACTTACTGCGGTTGATAAAACTGTATCCGTAACGATTAAAAAATCGGATCCGTTTCCTAATCCAAAATTGCGGAAGCGTGCAAAATCAGCAGGGTCTGTATTGACAGGCTGGATAAAAAACATGCCGTTTTGCGACAACATAACCGAATCCACTATCGAACATGATTTTTCCGATCCGTATAAGGAGACTATGGCTTTTATATTGTTCCCACTTACAGTAGGTACTACACTTTTCACAGTGTCACCGGAAAAAATGAAAACCTTTTGACTGCCCGTATACACATTCACATTATTGATTTGCATCAAAGCCTTGGAGGAGCCGAATGCTCCATCCAAACTGAATTTTCTGACATTGGCATAATCGGCAAAATCGGGATTATGAGGATACTTCAACTTAACAAATGATAAATGAGTTCTGTTGTTGACACCAGTTCCAAGACTGAAGGTAAATGGAACCGTAGGTAAAGGAAAACCGGAATTACTTGCTACGGTAGAATCAAATCGGAAGAACTCGTAACCTGTGAAATACTTGGTCAAACTAACACCACCAACATCTATAGTCAACGAATGTTGGAGTCCGGTATTGTTACCGCCCATAGCAGCGGCACTAAAGCGAGCCAATGGAGCTCCGGGGCCTGTGAAGAAATTAGGAGCATATGCCGAGATGTTGATTGGACCACTTGTCCAAGCTCCACCATACCAACCTTCACCAGCATCATATTCGGAGTCTTTAATGTTGGCCAGATTACGCATGACATAATCATTGCGATAGTCATTTATAGACTCGGTCCATATCCAAGGAATGGGACTGTATGCGGTGTAGTTTGTATCTGCCTCCAAGGGCATTCTCCTGTTGATGGCGGCAGTATCTGCGTTAAGGGTGATGTAATAAGCTGCAGTATCTGTGAAATGACTGAAGCGAGTGTGTGGCTGATGGCTTGGATTTCTATAGAGCAACGAATCAAATTTGCCATCATTTCCAAATCCGTAGAACTCGATAAAGTCCGTAGCGTCAAAAGCTCCGTCTCCGCCATCCTCTACTCGGATAAACTGCTCCTTACCATGATGAAAAACCTGCACTCTCGCAGGGTTAAAAGGCATAGGAAAGGAAACAGATGACAAGTCGGCATAGGTTATTCGATACAATCCCTCGCGCCAAACCTTGACCTTGAAATATTGCTGAGTAGAGTGTGTTTGACTTGGAGAAAAAGCAATCCACTCATTGCCGTAAGTCTGTGCCTTGGCTTGATGTAAAAATATGCAAGTAAGCAGTATAATTAAAAAGTAGGTCTTTCTCATTTCTTCTGTTTAAAGAATGCAAACTTTAGTGAGAAAATATTCGAATAAAGGGACGAGCCCGAGGAACCGATGTTGGTCAATGCATAGTCTATTGAAACGCTTTTGATTTTGATACCGACTCCGAAATTCGGCTGCGTTTGCCAGCTTTTTCTTCCGTCAAAATCTTCGAGTTGTTGTATCCCACCCAAACCGCCTCTTATGAAAATGAAATCCCTGTAGGATGCCTCCACACCGAAATGTGGATCTACGCTTACAGGGTTGGATGCCACAAGAACATTTCTCTTGCCATCGAAAGTGAAATCAAGATTCGCCTCTGGTAAAACGGAAAATCTTTCACCAAAGTTAAAACGATAGTTAATGCCAAGAATCAAACGAGGTAGTGTCAACTCCAATCCATTTTGAGGGATTTCATTTCCTGTTTGAATAAACACATCCTCGAGCTCCTCGGTATTGTATTTCCACGCATTGAAAGTGGATGTGATGTCTTTACCAACGGCACCAAAGCCCCATTTGTCTTTTTGATATTGCGCCCCTACATCAAGTCCGAATCCCCAAGCGTTGGCGAAGTCACCAACTTTTCGGTGTATAATCTTCACATTTCCACCTAGACGCAACCCCTCTATCTTCTTGGATTGCCTGGCATAGCTGAATAAAAAGGCGTAATCCGCAGCGCTAAATGACTTGAGACGGTCATAATTGATGTTTCCGTCTGCATCAATCAAATCTGTTGAGTCGATGATGTCATCTATAGCGAAACGGATGATGGAAACACCCGCGGTGCTGGTGGCATCCATAGGTGCCGCAACGGCTCCGTAATCGTATTTGGCGATTCCTGCAAAATATTCGGAATGCATCAACCCTATTTGAAGGTCACCTTTGCCCAAAACCAATCCGGCAGGGTTCCAATAACCAGAGGTCACATCCGAAGCACTTGCAACCACCGAGCCAGCCATCCCTAATGACCTTGCACCCACACCAATCGAAAGGAATTCGTTGCTGTATTTAGGCGCATTTTGCGCTTGAGCGGGTGATAGGCAAAAGTGCAAAAGCAAAATCAAGAGGCAACAGAGACGAGCAATCATATCGATTTATCCAAAAATGTTTGTGAGTATCAAATGTAAACAAAACGGGTTTTATTATCTGATACCAAAAACAAAACAACCAAACACAGGGTATGGTTAGCCACCGAGCTTACAAATGGCTAATTTTGTGGGCCAACTCCCATGATACGCCAAGTCCCCAACCTGCTAACATGCTTGAATCTGCTTTGCGGTTGTTTTTCTATCATATTCATTTTCAGCGATAACATCGACGCTGCAGCATCCATGGTTTTGGCTTGTTTGATGTTTGATTTTTTGGATGGCTTCACCGCTCGACTCCTTTCGGCGGGCTCGGCTCTAGGAAAGGAATTGGATTCCTTGGCCGACATGGTATCGTTCGGACTTGTACCCGGTTTGCTGGGAAGCAAGCTGTGTCTCTCAAGCCCACCATTCTCCCTGAATGCACCGGATTTGCAGACCTTGGTAATCGGTCACTTCCCGTTGATAATCACCTTGGCATCGGCCATCAGACTGGCTAGATTCAATTTGGATACTCGCCAAACGGATTCTTTCATTGGTGTACCTACCCCTGCAATTACAATCTTAATGATAGGATTATGCCTAACAGTTGAACACGATCGATTCAGCCTCACCCCCGTCATCCTCAACCCTTGGTTTGTATGTGGATTGAGTATGGTAATTGCATGGTTGTTGAATTGCGACTTGCGAATGATTGCTTTAAAATTCAAATCCTTTTCCTGGAGCGCAAACCAATGGCAATACCTATTGATTTTTTCATCAGCGGCCTGTTTTGTGCTATTGGGGTTCACAGGAATACCTGCATGCATTCTGCTTTATGTTTTCATATCCCTGATCTCAGGCAAACCCTCCAATCAACCTAAAGAAAACCCTATTCAAAATGAAATACGCAGCTAGCATCACCATCATGCCCTTGAAAGCCTTACTTGATCCACAGGGCAAGGCCGTAACGGCTTCCATGAAAAACCTTGGATTGCCTCAAATCGAAAATGTTCGAATTGGCAAACACATCACATTGGAAATTGATGCTGAAAATAAAGAGGATGCTCACGCAAAAGTGGATGAGGCCTGCAAGAAACTTTTGGCAAATCCTATCATGGAATTCTACGAATTCCAGTTGTCAGAGGCTTAAATCCGAAAAGAATTAGTCGAGTTTAAGTACCGCCAAAAAAGCTTGTTGAGGAATCTCGACATTTCCAACCTGTCTCATCCTTTTCTTTCCTTCCTTCTGCTTTTCCAGAAGCTTTCGCTTACGCGAGATATCACCACCATAGCATTTTGCGGTTACATCCTTTCTCAAAGCCTTCACCGTCTCCCTGGCAATAATCTTGGCGCCAATGGATGCCTGAATGATAATTTCAAACTGTTGGCGCGTTATGAGTTCCTTCAGCTTTTCACAGATTTTCCTTCCGAAACTGTATGAGTGGTCGCGGTGAATTAAAGCGCTAAGTGCATCAACGGGATCACCATTCAGGCGGATATCCAGACGAACCAAATCGGAAGTCTTATAGCCGATCTGATGATAGTCGAAAGAAGCATATCCTTTTGAAATGGATTTCAACTTGTCGTAAAAATCAAAAACGATTTCCGCCAATGGCATCTCGAAAGCAAGTTCAACCCGATCTGTAGTCAGGTAGCTCTGGTTGACGATAACTCCCCTCTTGCCAATGCAAAGTCCCATGACCGGACCAACGAATTCAGACTTGGTGATGATGGTTGCCTTAATGTAGGGTTCTTCGATCCTGTCTAGTTTGGATGGATCTGGGAAATCGCTGGGGTTGTTAACCTCCAACTCCTCTCCGTTAGTGAGATATGCCTTATAAGAAACGTTGGGAACCGTAGTAATGACGGTCATGTTGAACTCACGCTCCAACCTCTCTTGGATGATTTCCATATGAAGCATTCCAAGGAAGCCGCAACGGAATCCGAAGCCCAACGCGGCCGAGGATTCAGGTTCAAAAACCAATGAGGCATCATTGAGCTGAAGCTTCTCGATGGAAGATCTCAACTCCTCATAATCGTCGGTGTCTACAGGGTAGATTCCTGCAAAAACCATGGGTTTGACATCCTCAAATCCCGTGATGGCTTCTTTGCAAGGATTGCTCACAGTGGTGATGGTATCTCCGACTTTTACCTCTTTTGCTTCCTTGATTCCGGAAATGATATATCCCACATCGCCGGCTTTCACCACATCTCGGGGTGATTTTTCGAGTTTGAGGATACCGATTTCGTCAGCTTTGTAATCCATTCCAGTGGCTACGAACTTCACATGGTCGTTGGTCTGGATTTGTCCGTCAAAAACACGGAAATAAGCGATAATTCCCCTGAATGAATTGAAAACGGAGTCGAAAATGAGTGCTTTCAAGGGTGCCGAGGGATCTCCTTTGGGAGAGGGTACCCTGTCAACTATGGCACGCAAAATATCATGAACGCCTATACCGGTTTTACCGGAGGCAGGTATTATTTCTTCTCTCTTGCAGCCAAGGAGGTCCACAATCTGATCCTTGACCACTTCTGGTTCCGCGGAGGGAAGGTCAATTTTATTCAAAATCGGGATGATGTGCAGATCGTTTTCGAGAGCCAGATATAGGTTGGAAATGGTTTGAGCTTGAATGCCTTGTGCGGCATCAACGATTAGCAACGCACCCTCACAAGCGGCAATGGATCTTGATACCTCGTATGAGAAATCGACATGCCCGGGGGTGTCTATCAGATTGAACACATATTTCTTGCCATCCAATTCATAATCCATTTGTATGGCATGGCTTTTTATGGTGATTCCACGCTCGCGCTCCAAGTCCATATCATCAAGAACCTGAGCCTGTAAATCCCTTTTGGACACGGTGTTGGTGTATTCCAAAAGCCTGTCGGCCAGAGTGCTTTTACCATGGTCGATGTGGGCAATGATGCAGAAGTTGCGAATGTGTTCCATAAGGTCTGCAAAGGTAGGGATTATAAAGGCAGTACTCTAGAATGGATAGATATTGATAACCAATCATTATTTTTACCAATACACATGCAACCTACAGATAACAAAATCAGTCTTGAACGATGAATAGCGCTGAAATGTCGGAAAAGGAACTGATCGAAGGATGCATCAGAAACCATCCTGCAGCACAGGAGGCACTGTTTAAAAGATTCAGTGGCAAGATGTTGGCTGTTTGTTGCCGTTATACAGCAAATAAATCGGAAGCTGAAGACATTCTCCAGGATGGGTTCATAAAAGTGTTCCAAAAACTGGATTTGTTTAGAGGTGATGGATCATTGGAAGGTTGGATAAAGAGGATAATGGTTAATACGGCATTGGATTTGTTAAGACGAAACAAAAAACTGATAATGAATGAACTGGGGGAAGAATGGGAGGTTGCAGACCCAGGCTTGAAACCAGGTGATTCCATCCAAGCAAAAGATCTTATGTTGCTCATTCAAACCCTTCCCAACGGCTTTAGAACCGTATTCAATCTATATGCTATAGAAGGGTATTCGCATAAAGAGATAGGAGACTTGCTCGGTATTTCTGAAAGCACATCCAAGTCACAATACTCCAGGGCAAGAGCCCAATTGCAGAAACTATTGGCAACCACAACTATTCAAAACGAAAACTTTTGAAAGAAAAGGACGAAATAGCTGAACTGTTCAGGGATCAACTTGCAAACCACAGCGAGCAAGTTAATCCTGCCTTATGGGCTAAAATACAAACAGGCATCGCAACCAAGGGAGCTTCAGCGGTTATCGGGGCATCAAAGCTGATTTCGATTGTAAAAACCATTTCAATTGTAGGAGGTTTGGTTGCAGCGGTTGCTGTGACAACGATTCTGGTAAAAGATTCTGGTAAGGAAAAAATTAATACAGTTATCAAAACCGAAACAGCTCCATATCTTAACGAAGCTGAGAATACATTGCCATTAGAGATTGGGCCCAAACTTGAAAATTCACAATTTGAGGTATCCAAACCTTCCCACCAATCTCCATCAACAAAAATAACAGCCGATAATAACTCTGCTTCAACAACAATTGAAAATACGGAACAAGCTGACAAAGAGGCTGTTGGTGATTATAAAAAACCTATAGAATCCAACCAACCCTCTGACGAGAACACTTCCAAACCAATAATCACAAATAATAAATCGACTCCAGAGGCAATAGGTTCTGAAAATGCGTCTCCGCAAGCGTCGTTTTCTGGAAGTAACCCAGAACCAAGCCGAAATAATGAAAAATTCAATCCTAAAGACTTGTTAAGCAGTCCAATACCAAATATCTTTACCCCCAATGGAGATGGACAAAACGACTTGTTTCAGATTCCTTTGTCAGCTCAAGCTAATCACAAGACCCAAATTTTCAATCAAAAGGGACAATTGATAGCCGAATTCGACAGCAAATCTGAAGGGTGGAATGGAATTTCAAGAGGCGGACAAGAAGCCCTTGAAGGAACCTATTTTTATGTTACTTTTGTCTCTGAGGGCTCTGGCAAAAACGGAGCGATAAAAGGCACAATTACCCTGAGAAGATAACAAACCTTGTTTTTATTAACCTGACCTAATCAATATTCAACCAAAAAATACCAAAATCCATTCCTGATGAAAAAAGTTTTATCACTGGTAACAGCCCTTGTGCTTGGCATAACGGCATTCACCGCCACGGAGTCAAGGGCTAGTCACGCTGTTGCGGCCGACATCACCTATACCTATGTGGGTCCGAACCAGTTCTTGTTAACCCTACGCTTGTATAGGGATTGTTTCGGAATTCCAGCACCATCTTCGGCGCAGATTTCCTACACTTCAAGCTGTTTCCCCGGAGGAAACATCACTTTGCAGCCACTTCCAGGTACGGGTTCTCCAATTCCCAACTCACCGTGTGTGCCTGCAGTAACTACCACCTGCAACGGTGGTTCCGGCTATGGTGTTGAAGAGTGGATTTACCAAGGTGTAGTTTCCCTTCCTGGACCATGCGTTGATTGGCGCTTTGCATACAACTTGTGTTGTAGAAATGACCAAATCAATACCCTTATCAACCCAGCGAGTTTTAATTTGTATGTGTCAACCACACTTGACAATTTTAATTTCCCAACCAATAGCTCTCCAAACTTTTCCAATATTCCTGTAACCCAGTTCTGTATAGGTAACCAATTTTACTACAGCCAGGGCGCCACAGATGTTGATGGAGATTCATTGGTCTTCTCTTTGGCCATCTCTGAAACCAACCTTAACCAATCGGTAACTTATGCGCCTGGTTATGGCGCATTAACGCCACTAGCATCCAGCACTCCTACCACTTGCAACCCTAATACTGGAACTATTTCCTTTACCCCTTCCCTACTCCAAGTGGGCGTTATGGCTGTTGTTTGTGAGGAATACCGCAACGGTGTTAAGATTGGACAGATCAAGCGTGACATGCAGATGAAGGTGGTAAGTACATGTATCGGAACTACCCCGGTCATCTTAAATCCCGTTGACCCCAATGGAAACCCTGCACCCTATTACACGGCAAGCTGCGGTGACACATCGGTTTATGTTGTACTTGACCAACCAGTACAGTGCGGTTCAATTGTAACCACTGACATTCGTATGTTGACTCCACAGGGACTTCCAAACCCGGTACTTTCAGCAACACCTGTTAACTGTATCAACGGTCAAACTGATAGTATATTGGTTACCTTTTTCTATCCTCTTACAGCAGGTATTACCTATGCTTACACAAAGGAAGGTTTTGATGGAAACACATTCTTAAGTGAGTGTGGTGTTGAGGTTCCGGAATTCGACTCACTTGCGTTCAATGTTGTTGACCCAGGTATATTCAACACCGAGCCAGTCAATGTTTCTTGTGCATTTGATTCTTTCACGGTTAGCTTCGATTATGAAATCATCTGCAGCACCTTATCAGGAAACGGTTCCGAATTTGTGTTAGTAGATGCCAACGGAACTACATATCCAGTTTCTGGTACTTCAGGCTGCAACCCAACTCCTGGTGATTACGCTAACATCATCACTTTCCAATTTCCTCAGTCGGTTATCCCTGCAAGTCCTGCCTACCTGATTGTTCAAAATGGAACCGACTTAAACACTTTCACCAATCGTTGTAACACCTTCATCCTGCCAGGGGATACTTTAGCTGTTTTGAATGTGACCAATAACTTGGTGATTGACTTAGGAAACCCTCAATCGGCTTGCGATTCTGGTCCATTCCCAACTTTGGATGCAGGCCTTCCTGGTGCTACCTACACTTGGACGCTCAATGGAAACACTATTCCTGGAGCAACTTCCCAAACCATCAGCGCAGATCAAAACGGCACATATGCTGTGACCGTTACCTTCTCGGCCACTTGTAATGCAACAGACAATGTTAACATCAATATCATTAACACACCTGTTGTGGCATTGGGCAGTGATATCAATATCTGCGCCATTGATCCGATTCCAGTTCTAGATGCGGGCAATGCTGGTGCAACCTACCAATGGTTCAACGCTGGGTCGGCTATTTCAGGGGCCACTAGCCAAACCTACCAACCAACTGCCGCTGGAACTTACTCTGTATCCGTTACAAATGCCGGTTTGTGCACAGCAACTGATGAAATCATCATCAACATCTCTCCTTCTTTACCAGTTTCGTTGCCAACGGATCAAACCATTTGCTCGAATGACCAGCTTCCTGTACTTGATGCCGGATTCCCTGGTTCAACTTACTCTTGGTCATTGAATGGCTCATCTATCGGAGGCAATACGCAAACAATAAGTACCACAACTCCTGGAATCTATTCTGTGGTTGTAACTTCAGCTTCTGGATGTACTGGAACAGATGACTATAACCTCGCCATTGTTCAGTCGCCATCAGTGTCACTTGGTAACGATATCGGACTTTGCTCCACAGACCCATTCCCTGTTTTGGACGCTGGAAATCCAGGTGCGGTTTACCAATGGTTTGAATCAGGCAACGCGATTTCTGGTGCAACCTCGCAAACTTATCAACCTACCACGGGAGGTAGCTATTCAGTTAGCGTAACCAATGGTGGTATTTGCTCCGGTACGGATGACATCACCGTCACTGTATATGCCAACCTGACCGTATCTCTTCCAACCGACCAAACTATTTGCTCCAACGATCCTTCTCCTGTTTTGGATGCAGGAAATCCAGGGGCGACTTATGCTTGGTCTCTTGATGGAAACCCAGTTGGATCCACCCAAACCATCAACGCAAGTGCTGCCGGAACCTATTCTGTTCTTGTAACATCCGCCACTGGTTGTACAGGAACCGACAGTTATGTATTGAATGTTGTACAAGCTGTCAACATTTCTTTGGGGAACGACATACAAATTTGTCCCTCACAACCATTCCCTGTTTTGGATGCTGGCATTTCAGGTTCCACCTTTACTTATCAGTGGTTTGAATCAGGCAACCCGATATCAGGCGCCACAAATCAAACCTACCAAACAAGTACCGCCGGCAACTATTCGGTTACTGTTACTAACAGCGGATTGTGTTCTGGAACGGATGCCATACTAGTTCAAGTACTCCCCTCTGTTCAAGTAACACTTAGCAATGATCAAATCATTTGCTCCTATGATCCATTGCCACAGCTTGATGCTGGCAACTCCGGCTCCTCCTATTCTTGGACATTGGATGGATCCCCAATAGGTGGTAATACACAAACTCTGAACACAACTGTGTCTGGAACCTATGCAGTTACTGTAACTTCACCTGAAGGATGTACTGGAACAGACAACTACAACCTTACCGTAGTTCCATTGCTCAACTTTGATTTGGGATCCGAAATTCTTGTTTGTTTCGATACCGAGGATGATCCAATCATCAATGCTCCAGCGAACAACCTGAATTCATACTCTTGGACTTTGAATACCGATCCAGGGCTTGCATTACCAAACTCGAGCAGCATCACAGCAACAGCTTACGGAATCTATTCTGTAATAATTACCGATCCTGATGGCTGCACCGGCACCGATGCTATTACCGTGACCGAAGCGTGTGAAATCAACATTCCGAACATTTTCACTCCCGGCAATGATGACGGCAAAAACGATGTATTCTTTATCGAGAACATCGAGTCCAACCCTGATACTCGTGTGATTATCCTTAACAGATGGGGCAAAGAAGTGTTCTCAACCGACAATTATGATAACGCTAACAATAACTGGGATGGCGGAGACCTTCCTGATGGAACTTATTTCTATGTTGTTGTTACAAAAGCTGGAAAAGAATACAAAGGAGCTGTGAAGCTCTTGAGAGCCGACAAAAATTAATTGTAGGCTTTAAATTTCAGTTACCTAATAATCAAACGGCCCATTGCAATTGCAATGGGCCGTTTTGTATTTATTACATTTACGACATGAAAGTAGTTGACCACTTAAAGAAGGCTCAAAAAACGCTTTTTTCCATGGAGATTCTTCCTCCATTGAAAGGGAAAAGTGTCAAATCCATTTATGAGCTCATAGACCCCTTGATGGAATTCAAGCCTCCATTCATTGATGTGACCTATCATAGGGAAGAGTACATCTATAAAAAACGCGAAGGGGGATACTTGGAAAAAATCGCTATTCGAAAGCGTCCTGGCACTGTGGGTATTTGCTCTGCAATCATCAATAGGTATCAGACAGATGCGGTTCCCCATATCATCTGTGGAGGATTTACTAAAGAAGAAACCGAAAACGCGCTCATTGAACTGAATTACCTTGGCATTGACAATGTGTTGGTGTTAAGAGGGGATCCTATCAAAACCGAGACCCATTTTAGCCCTGAACAGGGTGGACACCATTACGCCATCGATCTTGTAAAACAAGTGGGTCAAATGAATAAGGGTAGATTCCTTGATGAGGATCTTCAGCAAGCCGATCCTACCAATTTCTGTATCGGTGTAGCTGGATATCCGGAAAAACACTTTGAGGCTCCAAGTATGAGCTCTGACTTGAAACATTTGAAAAGTAAAATTGAAGCTGGAGCCGATTATATAGTAACGCAAATGTTTTTCGACAACAGTAAGTTTTTCGCATTTGTAGAAAAATGCAGGCAAGCGGGAATAGATGTACCAATCATTCCCGGATTAAAACCACTTACGACTCGAAAACAGCTAACCTTACTACCAAAAACATTTCACATTGATTTACCAGACGACTTGGTGAATGGGATTGAAGGTTGTAAAACCGACGAGGCTGTGAAACAAGTGGGCATAGAATGGTGCATTCAGCAATCGAAGGAATTGATGAAAGAGGGATTACCCTGTCTTCACTATTACACCATGGGCAATGCAGAGACCATCAGGAAAATCGCCTCGGCCGTTTTCTAAGGATAACCACAGCGTCTTCTCATCCCCAATAATTCGGGAGAAAACGATGCCTAATGTGGTTTTATTAAAGTGATACAGGTGTTCGTTTTCAGAAAGGCTTTTCTCAAAAAGTGAGAACAAACATTTTGTCTGTGAGACTCTACCCAGCAATTCCACAAACCTGAAAGATCAGGTAGTGAGCGGTTTTTTCTTTACGGGTACTTTTATCTTCACATTGGTAAAATACTTGAGTTGCCTACCCTTGTGGATGGTATTGGAGGAAAGCTTGTTCCAAGACTTTAGGTCTTTAACTGTACAGTTCAATCTGGTTGCAATGGCATGTAGGCTATCACCTGATTTTACAGTGTACACCTTTTTAACTTGTCTGATTTCCGTTTTGTACTCAACCACCACATCCTTGTCATTATTTAAAGCAGGTAATGAGCCTGTATCCGTGCCAGCTTCTTGACCTTTTTCAGCAATGGCAGCAGGGTCGACTGTAGGGAACAAGAGGGGTTCTGCAGCGATAAATGCAGGCACATAAGAAGTAGGTAGACGCAAAATTCCAGGACCACCATATTGAGGAATGGTTCCAGACTTATAAACCGGATTTAGATATGTTATAACATCATATGGAAGTCCGATAGCATCTGAAATCTTTTTGAGCGAAACCTGCTTTTCGATTGCAAGTGTATCAACCTCGAAATAGTTGAAGGCTGGTTGAACTGCGAATATATTGTGCTCTGAGGAGTGGTTCATTACATAAGTCACTGCAATGAAAGCGGGTACATACCCACGCGTCTCTGAAGGAAGATATTGGGCAATATCCCAGAAATTTGTTTTACCACCTGCTCGTCGGATGGCCTTATTCACATTACCAGGTCCGCAATTGTATGAGGCGATCACTAGCAACCAATCGCCATATATCGCATACATGTCTTTGAAATACTTACATGCGGCATAGGTTGATTTGATAGGGTCTCTGCGCTCGTCAATGTAGGAGTTGATGCTTAAGTTGTACATCTTTCCTGTGTTGTACATGAATTGCCAAAGACCTGTAGCACCAGCCCTAGAGACAGCAACAGGGTTCAGTGCCGACTCCACGATTGCCAAATACTTCAACTCCATTGGAAGACCTTCCTTATCCAGGGCCTCCTCAAACAAGGGAAAATACAACTCAGACAAACCAAGCACACGGCTGGTATGGCCACGCATTTTATAAGCATAAAGCTCAATGTACTTTCTGACCTCCTCGTTATAAACCAAAGGAATAGGAGATACCATCCTGGAAATCCTAGCTCGATAGACATCCTCACTGTATACTGGAACACTACGGTCAGCTGTATTGCTCGGTTTTGGATTTAGATTATTGAACCTCAATACATTATTAAGCTTAACAAGACTATCCAATGCCTCCACGATAGGATCCTTAATGGTGGTGGTTGCACTGGTAGTAATCGGACTTTGCTGTGCCTTTGATTGCAAGGGACACATGAAGAGACCAACTATGCTTAACAGCAGGAAATTAAAGTAATTGATTTTCAATTGATAATTGATTCAGAAGTGGGGTTTTGAACAAAATTAGCCAATTACGAACAATCAGACAAAATCTGATGGGACGCAACCACCTAACAACGAAAGCAAGTTCAGGTTATTGACTGAAGCTAAAAAAATAAATTTGGATTGTAATAATTTAAAAGAGAGCTTATTAGATTGTAGGTGTTAAAAGTCCAAATATCTGTTTCCAAAAGAATTTCTGAAGCCAAAGTAGATTATTGTTGCATCCAAGGCACCAAAGTCGTTTTGAGAAGACCTCAATCGTACACCGCCTTCAACCATCAAATTCGATGCTGGATTCACGAGATACCCAAGCTTAAGATCGGCGTTCAATACTTGAGTAGACAATCCTTGTCCAACCTCGTTACCATATTCAGATGGTCTGTCCTCATAGCTAAGTAATACATTGTTTCCATAATTGACAGGCTCAAAAAGCTCATTATAGTCATACCCTAAATCGGCCAATGATACCCTAGACCAAAGCGACCATCTTTTGAGCGAATATGAGGCTGTTCCAACATATTCAACAAAGTTTGCTCCGAGTGGGTGAGCCAATGGTTGATTGAAATGTGCGTAAGCCGTTCCAGAGGATCGATGTTGGTAGGTATAAGGTCGCACATAATTGAATTCCGCCGACAGATCGAGGTTTCTAATTCCAAAAAAGCTGAAAGAACGCCATCCGAATTGAACACCATGCTTGTTGGCCCACCAACCATCTCCGGCCCTGACCTCGGATATTTTAAATTCATCTAACATTACCTGTCCATATACATGGTGCTTGGGCGAGACCTTGTACTTGAAATTGAGTCCCAATAAGGCATTATCAGGTGACCCGATGGAAAACTCGACAGGTCTTAGGAAAATTACCGGGTTCATGTAGGAGATATCAAATGCTCTCGTTGAATCGTATTTCCAAATAATGGATTCCAAGAGTCCCACGGAAAGACGCTTGCCAATGTTGATGTCCAAATAGTGAAATGTCCCATACTTCCTCCTATAGCTTCTGTCTTCACCTTTACCGTCGGGTCCATCCAGGAACATAGCATACAAAACCATGTACTTGACCTTCCAGAAATTTGCGTTTATTTTCAAAAACGGATAATTATAGGAGTTGTCAGATAAGAGCAACGAACGATATCCATCTCCAATGAAGTTTTTATCATAACCTAGTTGAAAGCTGAAATACTTGGGTAAGGCGTAGGACACGGAGCCGGATGAGACTCCAAAATCAAAACCACCGTATAGCTTTTTCGTTCTCCCACCACCGGGAACAACGGATGTAGCTCTAATGGCCGAATCGAGATAGCTTGGATAAAGGGCTTGGGTTTCCAAAAATCGTGAATGAAAAGAAAATCCTTTGCCGAAATATCCTTCTACTTGCACTCCCCTGCCGTTTGCTCGTGTAGCAAAAGAAGTATCTGTCTCCTTGGAAATACCAACGGATAGATCGAAAATGGGATCGATGGTGATTTGATAATCGTCTCCCTTCACTTGCAGCAAGTGCTCCCGAAAAAGCTTTTTGGACAAAACGCTTTGGGAATTTGGAAAGGGACCCAAGCCGAACGATGGAAAAGTATCGTTAGCGCCTGCTTGGCGGATCTCATTTATGGAATAAGGTTTAATAGAAGTGTGAAAGGTAGAGCCGAGCTGATTCAGGGTCGAATCGTACCGAGCATTTAACTCATGACTCAACGGCAGATAATAATGCTGGGCTTGAGTACTAAAAATCCAAAACATTGAAACCAAACACGAAGTTGACAATTTCAAAAAAACGCTTCCCATGGCTACTTATTTTTTGTTTTGAATGGCGGATTGACTTTGTTGCAATGCGGTATGAAAGAGTTTTTCATAGGCATCAGCAATAAGCTTCCAATTATATTTGCTCTTGACCTTTTCCAAGTTGGATGCAATAGCCGCAGGCACCTTTTGATCCTTTTTAAAATTGTCCACAAAACGAGTTACTTCATCCCTATTTAGAAAAAAGGAGCCGTCGTCACCCAGCACAGCCTTATTGAATTCATTGCCGTGTGCGACAATGTAAACAGAAGATGCCATGGCCTCGAGCAAGGAGGGGTTGGTTCCACCTACAGAATGACCATGAAAATAATACTTGGCAAAATACCTCAGATTGTTCAGGTCATTCTGGTTGTAGATACCTCCCATAAATCGAACCCTTTTGTCATGCCCATATTTCTCAATTAAATCAGAGGCATACTTGGTTACCATATTTCCAACAACCAGCAGCGGATCGGGGCATTTGGAATGAATGTATCCATCCAATATCATATCTACATTGTTTTCTGCCTCCATTCGCGCAATCAGAATCGAGTATCCATCCTGACTAACTCCGTACCTCTCCAATGTATTCGGCTCAGGGTTCTGAAAAGGCTCGCATCCGTAGGGTATGAATGTAGAATCCTTGCCATATTTTTCAAGGAGGTAATCCCTTATTTTTTCATTATCAGAGACAAGAAAATCAGAATTATTTGCTCCAAGTTTTTCGAACCAAAGCGCTAACCTTTTAACGGTTTCACTCCATTTGTCGCGCTTCCATTCAAGGCCATCCATGTTGGTAATGAGTTTGCATTTGCCAAAACGCATAAATGGAAAAAATACGGAGGCCGTGGTGTATCCTAAAACTAATAAAATATCCGCCTTGTCGCGAACTGCATCACGCATGCACAAGTAATCGTAAATGAAGTTTCCGGCGGTTCCGACAGTTAGTTCTGGATTCCAAACATGTTTTACTTTGACTCCACGGAAATAAGATTCGGAATATGGATGGTAATGGGTATTGTAAACTGTTACTTCATGTCCGCGCGACGACAGAATCACAGAAAGGTATTCAGCACATTGCTCAAAGCCTCCGTAGTTGTTGGGTATTCCTCTGGTACCAGCTATGGCTATTTTCATAGTGGATACGAAAATAGGAAAACAGTCTTAACACAATGAGGAAGCGCAAAAGGATTTTACCCCCTCTTGGATGTTTAAATTGGATTTATCAGGAAAAGGATTGCAAATCGTACAATTTTCGGTACAACCCTCGCTTCTCCAACAATTGCTCGTGAGTGCCTCGCTCTTCTATACAACCCCGATTCATTACGATGATCTCATCTGCATGCTGAATGGTCGATAACCTATGGGCAATCACCAAGGTAGTCCTATTCGCCATCAATTTTGTGAGGGCCTCCTGAACCAATCTTTCAGACTCGGTATCCAACGCTGATGTGGCTTCATCTAAAATCAAAATAGGCGGATTCTTAAGGACGGCCCTGGCGATACTGATCCTTTGCCTTTGACCGCCGGAAAGCTTACCTCCCCTATCTCCAATATTGGTATCGTATCCATTTGGCAGATCCATGATGAATTCGTGGGCATTGGCAATCCGAGCCGCCTCTTCGATTTGAGCAGGGGTGGCATCCTTGTAGCCAAATGCGATGTTATTTGCTACTGTATCGTTGAAGAGTATAGACTCCTGAGAAACTACACCAATGAGCTTACGCAACGACCGAAGCTTTGCATCCTTGATGTTGAGCCCATCTAGAGTAATTTTACCCTTGACAGGATCATAAAATCTCGGTAGCATATCGGCCAAAGTGGTTTTTCCCGAGCCGGATTGACCCACTAAGGCAATGGTTTTCCCTTTGGGGATTTTCAATTTGATGTCGGTTAAAACCTGCTCTGATCGCTCTCCTTTGTAGGAAAAACATACATCATGATATTCCACTACAGAATTGAAACCATCCAGTTCAACGGCATCTTCACGATCAAAAATATCATTTTCTGCATCCATGATCCGATTGATCCTTTCAGCTGAAGCTATACCCTTCTGAATATTGTAAAAAGCGTTTGTAAAGGCTTTTGATGGAGGAATAATTTGGGAGAATACGGCGATAAAAGTGATAAACATAGAGGCCGAAAGGGATTCATCAGCACCCAGGACAAGCTTGCCACCGAAATACATAACTACCACCAAGACACTCGCGCCTAAAAATTCGCTCATTGGAGATGCCAAATCCACCTTGCGATACATTCGAATGGTAGTACGGGTATAATCGTTATTGGTATCCTCGAATTTCTCTTGCACAGTGCGTTCGGCATTGAATGCCTTGATTATTCGCAAACCAGAAAGCGTCTCCTCCATAATGGATAACAATGACCCCAAATGCTCCTTGCTTCTCACAGATGTTCTTTTCAGGCTCTTGCCTACCCGAGTGATAAGGAGAGCAGTAACTGGCAAAAGAATAAAAACGAACAAAGTCAGCTGGGGGCTAATAACGACCATGGTAATCAGGAACAAAACAATAGTCAGAGGCTCCCGAAACGCCGCCTCCAAAGAGCTCATTACAGACCATTCAATTTCCTGGGTGTCGGATGTCATTCTTGAAATTATATCCCCTTTCCGCTCGTCGGAATAATAAGACAATGGCAAATCCATGACCTTGCGATGCATGCTGTTACGCATGTCTTTTACCACACCGTTTCGTACGGGAGCAAGGAAGAACATGGCTAGATAACGACAAAGATTCTTGCAAAAGAACATGATTACCACCAAAGAGCAGATAAGCATAAGAGCATACAGCTTACCCCTCTCGGGATCAACGATGATGCTCGTAAAATAGTAGTAAAAACCATCGACCAAGGCATCTACGGAGAGGGTCAATTCAGGAGCGCCATTGGCTAACTTTTCCGCGTAATCGGCATCCGATTTCAGAAAAAGCAGATCGAGAAATGGAGCCACCATGGTGAGGGAAAACAAATTGAAAACCACCGAACACATGTTCATCACCACATTCATCAGAGCATAGCCCCAATAGGGTTTAACAAGCTGGATGATTCGAAAATAGGTTTTCATGCGACAAATATACCATTTCCGAGGCTCTTGACTGCCCAAAAGATTGGGATTTCAAATCAACGGAGTACCTTTGCCTTATGGATTCTACCCGTCAATTAAAGTTCGCCAAGCTGATCCAAAAGGAAATCGGCGACATCTTCCAAAAGGAGGGTAAAAACTACTACGGCAACTCCTTCATAACCGTTACCGGAGTCAAAATAACCCCCGACCTGTCCATAGCCAGAGTATACATTAGCACTTTCCATGAGAAAGGTGAAGATGTGCTAAAAAAACTGCACACCCATAGAAGGGAAATCAGGCATAAGCTGGGTGAGCGCATAAGAAGTCAAGCCCGGGTGATTCCGGAAATCGAATTCTTTATCGATGACTCGCTGGATTATGCAGAGAAAATAGATAAACTGATGAAGGGATTGGTGATACCGAAAGACGATGATGAGGGAAGTGCCAACAACAATTGATTCGGCATTGGTCTGATTTAAATTTAAATATTCCTGACTAGTAGATTCAAAGTATGCAATACGATCCGATAAAGCGTCATCTTGGTGAGATTTTCAATCGCACCCCTTTCCTGAGAAAACTATTCTACCGTTTGTTGGATCTTTTATTGCTCAGGGCGTGGCATGTTCACCGCGAACTAAGGAAATGGATATCATCCTCACCCGAAAACGCCAACATTCTCGACGCCGGTGCCGGCTTCGGGCAATACACATATTGGTTACATTCGAAAAACAAGCAGTTCAATATTTTGTCTGTAGATGTTAAAGAAGAGCAAGTGGAGGATTGTAATCGGTTCTTTGGAAAAATCGGAGCCGAAAAAGTAAAATTCGAAATCGCCGATTTGACCCAATTTCACCGTGATGACCAATACAACCTCATCCTTTCCGTAGATGTTATGGAGCATATCCTTGAGGATGTGCAGGTGTTCCAAAACTTCCATCGCTCACTACGAGCTGGAGGCATGCTTCTGATCAGTACACCATCGGACCAAGGTGGCAGCGATGTACATGATGATGGCGAATCCTCATTCATCGAAGAGCATGTGAGAGATGGATACAACATCCAAGAAATTGAAGACAAACTTAAGCTGGCAGGTTTTTCAAAGGTATCTGCGCGATATTCCTATGGGGCTCCTGGCAAGATCTCCTGGCGCATTTCCATGAAGTACCCTATACTTTTCATGGGCAAAGTTCCAAAAGCCTTGGGGTTGATCATACTGCCCTTCTATTACCTATTGGCCTACCCCGTCGCATTCGTACTGAATGCGCTCGACTGCAGAATGAAACACCCAACAGGAACTGGACTGATTGTCTCGGCCTGGAAATGAAAATCGAATGAGAACATCGCTATTCATAGCCCTGCGATATCTCGTTTCAAAGCGGAAGGGCAATGCCGCAAACATCATTGCAACGATCTCTATCATCGGCGTGACGGTTGGTACCGCCGGTTTGATTATTGTCCTATCGGTATTCAATGGCTTTTCAGGATTGGTTATGTCGCTATATGACTCGTTCGATCCAGACATCAAAATCAGCGCCAAAACCGGTAAGACCTTTGAATTCAGCGAAAGCGACTCTTTAATGCTGAAATCTATGCCGGGGATTGCACATTACTCCCTCGTACTCGAAGAAAACGCACTTCTTAAGTCGGGAGATCGCCAAGTGATTGCAACCATCAAAGGAGTGGATAGCTGCTATTTTGATGTCACAGGCATCAACTCCAAAATCATAGATGGAAAGATCGCTTCATCCAAAGATTTGAATTTCGCTGTGATGGGCGCCGGGGTCGCTTATTCACTTTCCATTACCCCAGCCGATCAACTCAATGTGGTGACGGTGCATGTGCCCAAAAAAGGAACCACAGTGTCATTGATTTCACCTGACGATGCTTTCGCCACAGGCGTATTCCGAACCACCTCTGTTTTTTCAATACAGCAGGAATTCGATGAAAAATTCGTTATCCTTCCCATGGGCTTCGTAAGGGACATATTGGAACAGCCTAAGAATGTTTCCGCTATCGAAATCAAAGTGGCGGAAGGATTCGACTCCTTCGAGATAAAAGAGGAGCTTTTGGCTAAGGTAGGTGAACAAAGAAAAGTTCTTACACGATTAGAACAACATGAGTTCTTGTACAAAATTTTGCGTTCCGAAAAATGGGCGGTGTATCTGATATTGTCATTCATTCTTTTAATTGCGGTATTCAACATAGCCGGATCATTAAATATGCTCATCATTGAAAAGAAAAGAGATATCGCCACCCTGTACTCTCTAGGAGCATTTCAGAACCAAATCCGTGGCATTTTCCTTTTGGAGGGTCTACTGGCCACTTTGGGTGGCGCCATCATTGGTGTTTTATTGGGATTCGCCATTTGCTGGGCGCAGCAACAATTTGGATTGATTAAGTTGGGTGGAGGCGAAGGATATCTCGTAGAGAGTTACCCGGTAGATATGCAACTGCTCGACTTTATAACGGTACTTGTGTTGGTTGGTTGTATCGGCTTTGTGGCCTCTTTCATCACCTCAAGGAAAATAGAGCCCAGCGCTCCCGGAAAAACGGGAAACTAAACCTCTACTCCATCGGAGTATCTCTCCAAAATCAAATCCAGCAACGCATGAATCTCCTGCGGATCGTAGGTGGTAACCAACTGGGTTCGGATTTCCTTGAAGTTATTGTATCCCTTGAAGTAGCTTGCATAATGCCTTCTCATTTCATGAATGCCAGTGATGGGCCCTTTCCATTCGATAGATCTCTCAAAATGTTTACGACAGGTGGCCACCCTCGTGGTGTTGTCAGGTAGGGGCGCTTTCTCTCCTGTGCGCAGATAGTGTTTAATCTCATTAAAAATCCAAGGATAGCCGATACTGGCCCTTCCGATCATCAGACCATCCACACCATACCTGCTTTTCAAATCGAGCGCTTTCTCTGGTGAATCCACATCCCCATTACCAAATATGGGAATCTTGATTCTAGGATTATCTTTTACCTTGCCAATCAGGGTCCAATCTGCAGGACCCTTGTAAAGTTGCGCTCTTGTACGGCCATGTATGGAAAGTGCAGATATGCCTATGTCTTGCAGTCGCTCGGCCACCTCCACAATATTCAGCGAATCCTGGTCCCAGCCCAACCTCGTTTTAACTGTGACCGGACGATTGGCGATTTTGACGATTTCCGCAGTCATTGCCACCATCTTCGGGATATCTCTAAGCAATCCGGCACCCGCACCGCGACATGCTACCCCTTTTACAGGGCAACCGTAATTGATATCTATCAGATCCGGATTGGCCTCATCTGCAATTTCGGCCGCTTCCCTCATCGATTCTATTTCGGAACCATATAGCTGTATGCCGATGGGTCTTTCGTATTCGAAAATATCGAGTTTACGAACACTTTTAACTGCATCACGAATCAAACCCTCTGATGAAATGAATTCGGTGTACATCATATCGGCACCATGGTCTTTACAAACCGCACGGAAAGGCGGATCGCTCACATCCTCCATGGGTGCCAGCAAAAGGGGGAAATCCCCTAGCTCTATATTTCCAATCTTGACCAAGGTTTGTACTCCGAGTGGTAATTTAGCGCAAAATTACCAAAATGATACGGCCCGGACTACTTCAACACCTACCTCTTTACCGAAAATTTCTGGTA